>Ga0193726_1001640_pt1 | contig 16924 bp, 13 predicted proteins | sample H2c1metaG_FD_144928 | JGI IMG/M metagenome (GOLD analysis project Ga0193726, IMG submission 144928) | Soil microbial communities from a riparian zone of the East river system, Colorado, United States - H2c1 | ecosystem: Environmental > Terrestrial > Soil > Riparian zone | place: USA: East River... | reverse complement strand
ATTGGCAAAGCATTTTAGGAGGGCGCGTGCACAACACGGTGGTTGCATTGGCCGGAACCTTTCTCGCAGGGCTCACACTGCTGACTTCAACTTCCTGCAAGCCGGAGATCGAGATCACGCAAGAGGAGCTGGTGCGCCGCACCCAGGAGCTGTCGGATTCGGTTGCAGCCGGCGACCAGGCCCCCTGGAAAAAGTATTACGCCGACGACTCCATGTATTTCGATGAAAAAGGCCGCAGCATGGACAAATCCGCGCTGCTTGCGGATGTCACTCCGCTGCCCGCAGGTTATTCGGGCAGCATTCGAGTGACAAATCCTCGAAGTCACATCGAGGGCGATCTGGCGGTCCTGAGCTATGACATGGATGAAACCGAAACCATCTTCGGCCAGGGACTGACCGCGCGCTATCACGCCACCGATACGTGGATGCGCCGTGACCGGCAGTGGCAGATCATCGCGGGCCAAGTCTTGCGCTACTACGAAGATCCTGCGCCCGGGAAGATCGATGTCTCACGACTCCGCAAATTCGCGGGAACCTATGAACTGGTAGCGGGGAATCGGTTGACCATTTCAACCGACGGAAAGCTTCTCTATCGCCAGCGCGGCGAACATCCAGCAGAGGTTCTCATCCCGGAAGCTACCGACATATTTTTCCGCAAAGCAGTGGAGGGCCGAATCCTCTTTCGTTTCGGCGGCGCTGGAAAAGTGGATGCGTTGATCGATCGCCGGAACAACGAGGATGTGGTTTGGAAAAGAGTCAGATAGCCGGGCAGGGGTTTGTCGGCGCAACTTGTCAGCTCGCGCCCCCGTGCACCGAACCCGGCCCCAGAAAACAGGTGATCCTGAGAGCGATGAGCGCGTCGGGGGCGCTTGTCGCAGAAGCCCGGTTTTTCCTCCAGTGCAGGTCTCCGATGGGCAATGACGGGCGCATGCTCCGGCGGAGTGTTGTCAATTTCGCCTTCCAGTCCCGGCGGGTCCCGATGGGCAGGTCTGCCTGGCAAGACAATCCAACCAGCAAGATTTCGACTCGCATTCCGGGGGATCATTTGGTGGTCGCGGGATTTGTCCCGGGGTGGTTGGGGACAATCGGTTTATCGAACTCTTTTTTCTTTGCCTCTCTTATTCTTTCTTTTCGCGATCTCCATGGCGTCCGCCAGCATTTTTTCGACCCGCCGCCCGCGCGCGTCCGGCGTCCGGTAGTAGAAGATGCCGAGCAGGTGTCGACGGCGCTGGGTCGGCGACATGCCGTCCCATCCTTCGCGCGCCGGGGAACCGGAGGTGAGCACGAGTTGCAGCACCGGTGGCAACTCCTGCTCGGCCTCCATGGTGGACAGCAGTTGCTCTGCGACCTGTTCGGCCCGGCGGACGCGGGCTTCGGCGCTTTTTACGTCCGTGACCCAATCCGTAACATACTTCTGCGTGGAGTAATTCAACTGGTCGAACCAACGGCGGAAGGAGCGCTCTTGGTTGAGGATTCGCTTCAGTTCGGCGGGGACGGCGACGGTCCGTTCCTCGGTGTCGGGCTCCAAACGGAACTGCGCCATGTTTCCGGGCGCAGCCCGAGCCCCGGCCTGCATGCGTTTGTTGATGAGCAGGGTGTGACCGCCCTTGCCCGTTGGGAACAGAGACGTGCGAAAAGCGAAACCGTTGATTTCTCCCTTCACCGGGAGCATGCCGCGACTTCCCCAGATTTTTGCGACATCCAGCGGGACGTGGATGACGACCCATTGCAAGTTTGTTCCGTCAGGTTCGAGCGTGGCTCGGAATGACTTGGCCGGGAACTTTCGCATGGCTGGTTTGCTTATTATGCTGTGCCTGTCAGGTTTCGCCAAGCGTGCAGGGCGCCCTTCAGAGGCTGGTGATGGTGCTGCTGCGCGCCTCGGCTCTGGACTGGGTCCGGGGCGGCCTGGCTTCAGTCGCCATTTAAGATCCAATGGCTGCACGTCGCAGCTTGGCTCGCGAGATTTCCACAATCTGCGGATAACGAAATCACCTCTGTCTCGTCTAAATCCGCAAACCAGCCGAGGAGCGCGGGCATGTCTTCAGAGAAGAAAATCTACCTGGCAGCGATCGCGGTCATCGCGTTTGGACTTGGCAACTCACAGATAAGAAAGCACATGGATTGGTTCGAGTGCTTGTCGGGTCGAGTGGGCTGCGTCGCCAGCGGTGTGTCCGAAGGTGCGATTGACGGTGAAAACCGGTTTGAAGATCTGGCGGAACGAGTGTTCAGCCGGGGACAAAGCCGGATCGGGCGAGGCCAGACCGCTTTGGCCAAGGTGCAGCTGAAAATGGCATGTGCGCAGGCCAGAATGGCTCAACGCCAGGCGCAGATGGTTCGACAGCAAGCCGAAAAAGCCCGGGTGGTGACGCTTCATGACGTGCAGCGTACGGTGACCATCGAACGGCAGAAAACCATGCGAAACATTTCGCATCAGACGACGGCTTCGAACGATTCGATCTAGCCGCGAAGAGTCGACGCGCCCCACTTTTCGAAAATTTCCCCGGCGCCACGTGTCCCCGGATGTACTCCTGTGCAAAACGAACCAAACTATCTCTATCTCAACCAGAAAAAAGTATTTATATTAGATTTGCTCTCGATTCACCACGACAACTGACCTGGTTTGATGGCAAGGAAATCCGGTTCCACCATCTCGCAGGAAGAGTTGTATCCGCCGCCTGACGAATCAGTGCGCGAAGAAGTCGACGACGCGCGCCTGCTCGATCTGGACGCGGAAGAGGAAGCTCCCTTCCTGCGTGGACAAAAGCGGGTCTCCGCCCGCCGCAGTTCACTTCCGAAAAAAACTGCCACTCGCCTGATTTGGGGGGCAATCGCTGTGACCGTCCTGGTCCTTTGCGGCGTCGCGACGGTTGTCTTGTATGACTACGGCGAGCATTCCTGGCGCTTCCGCGTGGCTTCCAGCGATGACATTGAAATCGCCGGCCTGCAGAGCGTTCCCCGTTCGCAGGTGATGGAAGTCATGGGCGCCGATATCGGCCGCAATATTTTTTTCATTCCCCTGGCGCAGCAGAAAAAGCAGCTGGAGCAAATTCCCTGGGTGGAGTCCGCCAGCGTGATGCGGTTCGTGCCCAATCACCTGCGAATCGAAATTCAGGAACGCACTCCCGTGGCTTTCGCCCGTGTCGCTTCGAAGGTCATGTTGATCGATGCGGCGGGCACGCTGATGGACTTGCCGGGGGGCAAGAGGAAATATTCTTTTCCTGTGATTTTGGGCATGAATCCCAACGAACCGATGTCGACGCGGGCGCCGCGCATGAAGATCTACAACGATCTGGTCAGCCAGCTGGACGCCGACGGGGCGCACTATTCGCAGGCCCTGAGTGAAGTGGATATCTCCGATGGGGACGACGTGAAAGTTCTCGCCAACGACCCCGACGGCGCTGTGTTGGTGCATCTGGGATCCTCCGATTATCTCGACCGCTACAAAATCTATGTCGGCCATGTGCGGGAATGGCGTCAGCAATTCACCAAACTGGAGTCCGTGGATCTGCGTTACGACCGGCAGATTGTCGTGAATCCTGACATGCCGGACGCGAAAAAGCTGGCGCCCATGTCTCCGGCGGCGGCCAAGGCGGCGATGTCCGCCGGCGTAAAGCGGGCATCGTTGAATAGCCGCATGGCCATTGCGATGAGACCACCAAGCCATCTGGCCGCGACCGCTGCGTTGGCGAAGGCCCCGTTCAAGCCTGCGATGAAGGGGAACAAGCCGGTGGCCAAAAAAACCGCGGCCAGCAAGCCTGTGGCGAAAAAAGTCGTTGCAAACCAGGGGACTCCCCAGAAGAAGGTCGTAAGAACGGCACATCGGAAAGAGCCGGCCAGGAAAGCCCATGCGAAGGCGGCGGCCGCCGGGACCAGGAAGCCGGCAACGCCTAGACCCGCGGGGCAGAGGGCGGCGGTGAAAACCAATTCCGTTGGGTTGGCGCACCCCGTAAGTGATCCGCCGAAAAGGAAACCGAGTCCCGCAATCGCGAAGAGCCAGGAGAATCCGTAGGCATGCAGAAACAGTACGAACATCATATGACGGCGATTGATGTCGGCAGCGCCAAGACCTGCGTGTTGGTGGCCGAGATCACCGACAGCGGCCTTCGCTATCGCGGTCATGGTGTCGCAGAGTCTCGCGGCTCACGCAAGGGCGTCATCGTTGATTTGGACAAAGCAGTCGCTTCGATTCAAAAGGCGGTAGAGCAGGCTGAAGACTCCGCTGGTGTGCCCATTGAGCATGCCCTGCTCGGCGTGGCTGGCTCGCACGTGCGCGGCGTCAACAGCCACGGCGGACTTAACTTCGGTACGAGAGCCCGCGAGATCGCGCGCGATGAAATCCGTCTGGCGGTCGACAAGGCTCGCGCCATTCCGCTGCCGGGTGATCGCGAAATTCTGCACCTTCTTCCGCAGGAATTCATTCTGGACGAACACACCTGCGTGCACGATCCGCTGGGCATGATGGCATCGCGGCTGGAGGTGCGTGTGCACATGGTCACGGCGGCCGCGAGCTCGACGCAGAATGTCGTTACCGCCGTCAACCGCGCCGGAGTGCTTGTCGATGACACAGTGTTTGAACCGCTGGCTTGCGCCGATGCCGTCCTGCGCAACGATGAGCGCGAGCTTGGCGCGTGCCTGGTCGATCTGGGTGCAGGGTCGAGCGGCCTGATTGTTTTTCAGGAAGGTGCCGTGGCCCACACGGCGGTCATTCCCATTGGGGGCGACCACTTCACGAGCGATCTCTCGGTCGGGCTTTGCACGCCGGTGGCGGAAGCGGAAAAAATCAAGAAGCTTTACGGCAATGCGATTGTCACGCTCATTCCCGATGGGAACGAAGTGGAAGTCCCGTCGGTGGGCGACCGGCCTTCGCGACTGATCTCGCAGCGCATGGTGGGCGAAATCCTGGAGCCGCGGGCCCGCGAACTGTTCGAGATGCTCCGTGACAATTTGCGACACACCGGAATGCTGGACCGCTGTGTCGGAGGAATCGTGCTGAGCGGCGGAGCATCACGCCTGGCGGGAATTTTGGACATTGCGGAATCCGTTCTGCGGCGGCCGGTGCGGCTCTCCTGGCCGGCGCCACTGGCAAAAATGCCGTCGACATTGGCCGAGCCGGAGTTCGCGACTGTGCTGGGCATGGTGTTCTACGGACATCGCGCACGCGTGGCTCGCGGCGTTCAGGACGCTCGCTGGAGTTCGAGATTGATGGCTTTGTTCGGAAAAGGGGCATAGGGCAGTTGCCCAAGGCTGAAATTGGAAACGACTACAGAAACCAAGACCGAGGTGACGCATATGAAGAAGGAAGATATTCGCATCAGCTTTAACGAAGATACCCGCAACGACGCCAAGATCAAGGTCATCGGTGTGGGTGGTGGCGGAGGCAACGCCGTGAACCGCATGATCGATGCCGGCATGGAGGGCATCGAATTCGTGGTGGCCAACACCGACCTGCAGGCGTTGCGTATGTCGCGTGCACCGGTGAAGCTGCAGCTCGGCGTCAAGCTGACCAATGGCTTGGGCGCGGGCGCGAATCCGGAAGTCGGCCGCAAAGCCGCGCTCGAGGATTCCGACAAGATTATTGAAGCCCTGGAGGGCGCGGACATGGTTTTCGTGACCACCGGCCTCGGCGGAGGCACCGGAACCGGGGCAGCGCCGATCATTGCCTCGCTCGCCAGCGAAATGGGTGCCCTGACCGTCGCGGTCGTGACCAAGCCGTTCGCGTTCGAAGGCAAGCGTCGCATGCAGCAGGCGGAGCGCGGCGTCTCCGAGCTAATGGAATCGGTCGACACCACCATCGTGATCCCCAACGAGAAGCTGCTCGGTGTCGCTCAGGATGCGGGCTTCTTCGAATCCTTCCGCGTGGCCGACGACATTCTTCGCCAGGGCGTGCAGGGCATTTCCGACATCATCACGATTCCCGGAATCATCAACCGCGATTTCGCCGACGTCAAGGCGATCATGGCGCACATGGGATACGCCGTCATGGGAACGGCCGCAGCCAATGGCGCGCGGCGTGCGATTGAAGCCGCGCAAAAGGCAATCGCTTCACCGCTGCTCGAAGCGGGAGCCATCGACGGCGCACGCGGCATTCTCATCAACATCACTGGCTCGGCGTCGCTCAAGCTGGCTGAGGTGCAGGAGGCTTGCAGCATCATTCAAAGCGCTGCTGACGACGATGCCAACATCATCTTCGGCGCGGTGCTCGACGAGAAAATGAAGGACTCGGTGAAGATTACCGTCATTGCCACCGGTTTCCGGGATGCAGACTATTGCCACAGCCGTCGCGCGGAAATCGGCACCGGCTTCGTGGTGTCGCGAGAAGCAGTTTCCCGGCCGACATTCTCGCGCGAGACGGTGTCGCAAGACGACGACTTCTTCCGCAGGAACGAAGCCGAAGCCGCTCCCGAGCCGGAGCTGACTCCGCCGCCAATGGTCATGGAGGAGATGACTCCGGCGTCGGAGGCCGAGCCGCCGTCGCCGGTGCTAACCCTCGATTCCATGCGGGACAGCTCGATGCGCGACGCCATGATCGCGAACTTCGAGCAGGCGGATCTCGATGTCCCCGCCTTCTTGCGCAAACGCAACGAAACCATGTAGCAGATTTCCAGGTGAAGTACACCCGGGAGCCATGCGTGGCTCCCATTTGTTTTGCGGGGCGGAAGAACCGCAAGGATGTCTCGAGAAGCGCCGCGCGGATCGCCAGCCGCGTACTTCCGTTGCTGAGGGGCACGGACGCGCCCTTTGTTCCGGCCGGCGGATGCGCCACCTCACTCCACGCACAGCGGCAGCGTACTTACGGGACCGGTTTTACAATTTCCAGCATGCCCTGGGCAGGCGCGCCGTGCGGGATCGGCATCCGCATGCCGAAAGCATTCGCTTCGCAGGTCGATCCTGGAATTCTGGGAACGGGCGCGCTCTTCGGGGCCTGACAGGACTGGCTGCGAGAATGTGGGAGGCCTCATCACCTCCACTGGGGCATAGCCATGATCTTAAGTAATGCAGATCAAATGTGCTCGAATCCAGCCGGAAATGCTCTCTCCAGCGGCTCGCGACGCGCCTAAGTCGCGGCAACGGTTCGCTCGAGCAGTGGCCAGGGGAGTGCACCTATTTCCAACGAATTCGGTTCCTTGCCCGGCCGGGCGATCGATTCCCCTGGCGCGAGAATTCGGGGACTCGGGCCCGGCATGCAGAACTGAACATTTGGCAAATTCGGTTCCACGGGTGCAGGTTTATCCGCGAAGGAGAACCATGAAAAATAAGTCTAAGTTGAAGGGCCTTGTTCGCACCGCGAAAGAGATTTCGGATGAGTTGTTTTGGGCCGCCGCGTCTCATGCGCGCGATCCAGACGGCAGTTTTAAAATTACGCAGCAGATCGATAAAGCGATTCGAGAGCACGAGCGGAACGTGGGCCGGAAGCTGCCTCTACCGAATCCCGCCTAAACGAGACCCGCCCTTCGATCGAGGGCTTTGCCTTGGGTTTCGCAGGCGCTCTGCTTCCAAAAGCATGTTCCAAGGATCCCCGTGCTGGGGTCCACCTGGGCCCTCCGGGCGAGGGCGTCCTCAAATTCCCACGCCTTTGCCCGGCTGGAAACTCGAGCGGGGCCGGGCCGCATCATTCCTTCAAAGTTCGGGAAAAGGGAAAACCCTTTCCCATCTTAGGAGTAACGTTACAGTAACTATCCCGTGATTACCAAAGACCCGCCACCGCCCGGAAAGTTCATGTAACATGCTTATTATCAGATGACTAGGTGAATTACGAAGTTATTCACAGAGTATCATTTTTTCATTGCGGGGAAGGCCGAAGTTCCTTAGTATCGAACTAGTTGCAGGAACTTGGCTGAGGGCACGCTGAAAATACCGATCCTTGGCAGGCGTCGTGCAATCTAACAGGGCGTGAACTCCGGGGACAGGTCCAGGGAATTAATGCATAAGCAGTCGGCACTCATCCATTTTACGGTCACCATCCTTTCGTTGTTGATGCTCAGCCAAATTGGCACAGCGGCCTCGGTAAACACCCGCGCGCTGACTTCGAGCAAATCCAAGAATCAAAAAGTCACCGAGACCCAGCGCGCCCGGAAGCACATGCGCAAATTGGCGAGGAGCCACGCTGCGCGTCCCAGGACGAGAGCCACTGTCAGGACCAAGGCAACGGTGCGCCGGACGAGCGTTCGCCGCCGCCACCGCTACTACGAGCGCTTCACCGCGAGTTCATTTGCGACGCAAGACGTCACCGATGGCGATGTCACGACCGGCGAAGATGCAGTCGTGCGGCAGGCCGCGATCGACGCCTTGGGTGACATGAACGGAACCGTTGTCGCCATTGAGCCTACCAGCGGACGCATCCTGGCCATGGTCAATCAAAGGCTCGCGCTCTCCAGCGGTGCGCAGCCCTGCTCGACCATCAAGCTTTCCGTGGCCCTGGCGGCTTTGAGCGAAGGCATTATTACCAAGGAAACGGAAGTACGCCTTGGCGGCCGCTATCAGATGAACCTGACCCGGGCGCTGGCGCACTCGAACAACGCCTATTTCGAGGCACTGGGCCGCAAGTTGGGCTTCGAGAAAGTCAGTTATTACGCGCACCAGTACGGTCTCGGCGAACTGGCCGGCTACAGCATCCCGGGTGAGCAACTGGGCATTTATCCGAATCAAGAAATTCCCGCGAAGCTGGGTGGCGTGGGCAAGATGTGCTCCTTCGGCGAGGGGGTTTCCGTGACCCCATTGCAGCTTGGGGCGCTGGTTTCGGCGATTTCCAATGGTGGGACGTTGTACTATCTGCAGCATCCCACGACTCCCGAGGAAATTGCCAACTTTCAGCCGATTGTAAAACGGCGTTTGGACATTGCACCGCTCATTCCTGAAATCTCCGACGGGATGGCCGGGGCAGTCCACTACGGCACCGCGCGCAGCCTGCGAACCAACTTTCAGGAAGAAGAAATACTGGGCAAGACCGGAACCTGTTCTCGCGCCGGCACGCGCTTCGGATGGTTTGCCTCTTACGCCAACACCCATGCGGGACGCATCGTGGTAGTTGTCTTCCTCGAGGGCGGACGTCCGACCTACGGCCCCAAGGCCGCGGAAATTACCGGACACATTTATCGCAGTCTCTACGACCACGACTTCTTCATCGCAAAGCCGGCTCCGCCGGCTGACACTGCCGCGGTGAAGACGTTGGGATCCGGACAATAGACCGATCCGGCGTCGGCTCTCAGCGTAACAACTCTGAAGCAGGTCATTCCGCCCAGCGACGAGGGCTCTCCCCTTCTCCTGCGGTCGGCGAACTGCAGATCTCAGGCTTCGCCCGCCCTGACAAAGGATCTTGCTTGGCAGAAAAATCCGCCTCTCGCGCGCGAGGCGGATTGAACTTCTCGGAGGTTCCTGGCTAACTCTGGAAGTCTGCCGCGGCCCGCGATCTTCCCACTCCTATCGAAGTACCCATGTAGAACTCGTGGTCGAGCCAGGCAGCAAAACGGTTCTGATCCTCCGCGCTACGGCACTGAAAGTTGATCCCGGCTTTTCCGTGCTTATCCTCCCACACGACGCTTCCTTCCGCGCTCAGCGTGAGTTCCGCGCCAGGTACCTGGAAATTGAGCTTTATCGATTCGCCGTGTACCAGCGGTGACGGAGTGAGCACGGCCATTCCGTTCTGGCTGAGGTTGGTTGTCCGGCAAAGCATCTCCTGCCCGGAGGTCCGCAGGATCGAGACGTCGAGTTCGACAGCCAATCGGAAGTATTTTCTGCGCTCGCGGAGCATCTGGGCGTATGCGGTGCGGAGCACAGGTCTTATCTGCTCAGCCGAAAACGGACGCTCAAAGATGTAGCTCGTTCCGTGTTCGAACGCCTTTTGCTTTGCCGCTCCGTAGGTGGCGGCTGCAAATAGCACGGCATTCTTATTGGAAGGGCTGTCGCGCAGGCGCTTTACCAGGGGATCGCTCGCGGACACGTTGTCGAAATCCAGCACCAGGGCATCGAGCTTGGACCGGGAAAGGATCTCGGCGGCCGCGTCTTCGTCCTCGCAACCTTGTACCACTATGTTGATTTCAGCAAATAGTTGGCGAAGCAGATCCACCATGGGCGGGTCATGGGTCACGAGTAGCGCTTTCATTTCGGCGGTGTCGGCGGTCACGTTTTAGCCTCCAAACTCACTCGGCCTGATTGGACACAATCCTGCCGACGACTGCACCCACCCTAAGGCGCACCCTGATCAGAGTACGGTTTCTTGCCGGTTGTGCTCGAAAGAACCACGATTGTTCCAAAAACCGAACGCAAATCCACAACGGCTGCAGGACCCCTTTGTTATGTGCTAATGCACGCAAGCAAATGCCTGCTGGCCTGATCCAGTGCGTCCCGGCAGCCGAACTCACCTTATTCCGGCCCCGGCGTCTAATCTGGATGCCTATGAAGCACCTTCACCTGGTCGTTGCCCTGATCCTGTCGCTGCCGGTTTTCGGCGCTGATGCCGCCATGTTCCGGGGAAACCTGGCACACACCGGGGTGTACGATGCTGCCGGCGTCCCGAAGGTGGCCAAGGTCAAATGGAAGTTTCCGACAAAAGGACAGGTAATTTCATCGCCCGCGGTTGCCAACCAGACCGCATATGTGGGCAGCACCGATGGCAATCTTTATGCCGTCGACCTCGATTCGGGGGCCGAGAAATGGAAGATCGAGACCCACGTTCGAATTACAGCGTCCCCCGCGGTGGATGGCGGAGTCGTCTATTTCGGCAGTTATGACGGCCAGTTCTACGCCGCGGATGCTACGAGCGGCCAGCTGAAGTGGAAATTCCAGACTGCGGGCGAAAGGCGTTTTGCCGGAAAGCATCTTCACGGGAGCCAGCCTGAGGGCGAAAGCATGCCCGACCCTTTTGATCTCTATCTGTCATCGCCGGCGGTCACTGGCGGTGTTGTGTACTTCGGCAGCGGCGATGGAAACATGTACGCGCTGGACGCGGCTTCTGGAAAATTGCATTGGAAATTTCAGACCGGAGATGTAGTCCATGCCTCGCCCGCCGTCGTGGACGGAACCGTATTTATCGGGAGCTGGGACAGTTATTTCTACGCGCTCGACGCCGCCACCGGAAAAGAGAAATGGCGCTTCAAGACCGGCGAGGACCCGAAGATTCACAACCAGGTTGGCATTCAATCTTCCGCGGTGGTGGTGGACGGCATGGTTTATTTCGGATGTCGCGATTCGAATTTTTATGCGCTCGACGCTCACAGCGGGCAGCAGAAATGGGTCTTCAATAACAAGGGCTCATGGGTGGTCGGCTCGGCTGCGGCGCAGGCTGGCAAAGTCTATTTCGCAACCTCGGATTCGGGACTATTCCATGCGCTCGACGCCAAATCCGGCGCGGAGGGGTTTTCCTTGAAGTCCAAGGGGTGGCCCATGTTCTCCTCGCCGGCGATCGCCGGGGGCCTGCTCTACATCGGATCGAACGAAGGGAAACTGCTCGCCATCGACCTTAAAACCCAGCAATTTGCCTGGGAGTTTCAAACCGACGCCTCCCGGGAGAAAGGCCCGGCGCTGACCAAGCCCGATGGAACTCCCAACTATGAAGCTGTCTTCAACGAAGATTTTTACGACAACATGGTCGCCGGAGCCAACCGAATGCTGACCGTGGGCGCCCTGCTCTCGTCGCCGGTGGTGGTGAACGGTGTCATCTATGTAGGCAGCACGGACGGAAATCTCTACGCGCTGCAGTAGCACGCAGGAAATCACGAGCGGTTCTTTCCCTTCTTCGCTCCTGTTTTGCGGTCCATCGTGGGCCCAAACCGCAATCGACGTGTCAACCCGCGGGCTGCAACAATTCCGCCACGGCGGCCGACACATGGATCCGGGTTGTATCGAGCAGCGGAATGCCGCTCGCTGCGCTCTCGGGCAAGATTAAGGGTAACTCCGTGCCGCCCAGGATCAGTCCCTGGATGCCTTCCCGCTGTTTCAGCCGATCGACGATCGCCAGCAGGCCCGCCCGTGTTTCCGGCAGAAAAACGCCCCTTACCAGTTCACCCATGTACTTGTCATGGATGTAGGTCTGATCGCCAGGATCGGGCAAAGCGATGGTGATTCCTTCGCGGGAGAACACTTCGGGATAAAACTGTCCTTGCATGGTGAAGCGGGTGCCGAACAATCCAAGCTTCTTGAGCCCCAGTTGAAGGGCGGCCTGGCAGGTTGCTTCGACAATGCTGATCAGCGGAATGGGCGACTGGCTGCGGAGTTCCTCGAAGGCAATGTGAGGGGTATTGGAGGCTAGTAATCCAAAATCTGCGCCGGCTTTGGCGAGCTTCCGCACTTCCTCCAGCAAGTATGCAACCAGCTGGTCCAATTCATGGGCTGCGACGAAATCCAGCATCTTCGTCATATCGATGCTGTTGATGACGATGGAGGGATAACTCCCATCGGGTTTCTGCTGACGGTAGGCCGCAATGATCAGCCGATAGTATGCAACCGTGGACTCGGGCGCGATTCCCCCGACGATGCCTACGGTCTTCGTTCTTATTCTTGATTCTTGATTCTGCCAGTATCGGATCAATTTCCAGGTTCAGTGGATGGATCGTTCAGGGCGATCAATTTACCCGGCGGATAGTCTTGCTCAGTGAAGGGGTTTTCGGGGTCCGCATTGACGATCTTCAGCGTGTCGCCGCTGCCCTCTGCGCGGAGAATCAAGCTCTGATCGTCGACGGCAACAACTCGGTATCGATCTTGGAATATCGGAGTTTGCTCCATAGATGGTTGGATGCGGAATAGCAGAGAAGTGATTCCCGCAATTCACACTCGCAATTCATTCACTGTGGAGACGCAGCTGGGCGGCGGGTTGCGGCGAGCGTCTCAGGCGCAGCCGGACACCTCGACGGGCAAGATGCGTGGCGAGAACCGAGGGCGCCGCTCCCTTCGTCTCCGCCGTTGTCTCCACCGATACCGATTCGCGGCTGATTAACGGCCGGCTTTCTTCTCGTCTTTCTCTACGACACCGTCTTTGATGTAAACGACGCGATGCGCGTACTCGGCGATATCGTGTTCGTGGGTGACCAGCACAATTGTGTTTCCCTGGGCCTGCAGGCGATCGAGCACCGCCATAATTTCGTTTCCGGTCTGCGAGTCCAGGTTGCCGGTCGGTTCGTCGGCCAAAATGATGGATGGCCGATTCACCAGGGCGCGGGCAATGGCAACTCTTTGACGCTGGCCGCCGGACAGTTCGTTGGGCTTATGCATCATGCGGGTTTCCATGCCGACCGAGGTCAAGGCCTCTTTGGCGCGCGCCGTGCGCTCTTCGGAGGGCACGCCGGCGTAGATCAAAGGCAGTTCCACATTGTGCAGCGCCGTTGCGCGGGCGAGCAGGTTGAAAGTCTGGAAGACAAATCCGATTTCCTTGTTCCGGATGCGGGCCAGTTCGTCGTCATCCAACTCGCTCACCTGCTGATTGTTCAGCCAGTACTGCCCCTTGCTGGGTGTGTCCAGGCAGCCGATGAGATTCATCAAGGTGGATTTGCCCGATCCCGACGGGCCCATGATCGCCACGTATTCATTACGCCGGATCTGCAGGTTCACGCCGCGCAGCGCATGCACTTGTTGCTCGGAGCCCATGTCGTAGGTCTTCCACAAATCCACGGTGGAAATCATGCAAGAGTCGGTGGGAGCCGACACTGCGGGTGGTGAAATATTAATAACTTCTGCGGCTGCCATTCTTCTCTCCTGGTCCTCTGAGGACACTCACCTGCTCCGATCTTCTCCTGATCCTGGGGCCCTGATGAGAGGCTCGATCCTAGCCGGCTCATCATTGGACGAGCCATCCCGGCGAAGGTTACGAACTCCGTCTCGATTTCCCGGGTGGGATTTGCTGGGTGATCGTGCTCCCAACCAGGTTATAACAACCCGTTCTTCGGCCGCCAACGAACGAATCCGTCCTGGCGTTAAGTACGGCCTGGCAATGCCAAAAGTTCCCAAGGATCAAAAGCCAGGCGTCAGCGAACCAGACGGCAATTATAACCGGATGTGGGAATCGGCAAAGTAACCGGCGTGAGACCGCCAAAATCCCTACAACTCGGCTGAAGGAGTATGCATCGTACTGAGTCTAGGGTGTTTAAATAGTTCAACTTAACCTTGCCTTGAGATTTGCAAAGTCTTAGAATGGAGTGGCCAAGAGTGACCGTAAGGAGTGCCCCGTCTATGTTTCGATCGGAAGGTTGTCAGCGTGTCGTTTGGTCATTCCTGTGTTTCGCGCTTTTAGGTCTCGGGTCCGTCGCTGTCGCGCAACAGCAGGAAGATAAACCGAAATCAGATCCAAAGGATCAAGGGAATGCTTCCATTTCCCCGGGGCAGGGAAATGGAACTGTCGACCCGCTCAAGCGTCCTCCCACCGAAAAACAGAAAAAGGAAAACTCCAAGGCGCTGAAGCAGGAACTGGGCAAGTCTTACAAGAAATGGTTGTCCGAGGACGTGGCCTGGATTATCACCGACGAAGAGCGGCAAGCCTTCAAACAACTCTCGAATGACGAAGAGCGCGACAACTTCATTGAAACTTTCTGGCTGCGTCGCGATCCCACTCCGGATACTGAAGAAAACGAATTCAAAGAAGAACACTACCGTCGCATCGAGTACGCCAACGAGCATTACCCGGCCGGAATTCCGGGATGGAAGACCGACCGCGGCCGCATGTACATCATGTACGGTCCAGCCGATGAAGTGGACTCGCATCCTTCCGGCGGCACCTACGATCGTCCGATGGATGAGGGCGGCGGGCAAACTTCAACTTTCCCGTTCGAAGACTGGCGCTATCGCTACCTTGAAGGGATTGGGCAGGAAGTCATCATAGAGTTCGTCGATACCTGCATGTGCGGCGACTACCATATGACCATCGATCGTGGTGAGAAGGACGCCTTGCAGCACACGCCTAACGCGGGTCTCACTTTGTATGAGCAGATGGGAATGTCTTCCAAGGCCGATCGATTCACCAACAGCGGTTTGGAGACACTGGGCGCTGGCCCGGGTACTCAAAGCTTGCAATCCAAGCAATTCGACCGCCTGGAACAATACGCGAAGCTGAGCGCTCCGCCACCGGTGAAGTTCAAGGATCTGGAAGAGGAAGTTGGCCACAAAATCAGCTACAATCCGATGCCCTTCGAAGTACGATCCGACTTCGTGAGGGTGACCGGCGAAACCGTGCTGGTGCCGATCACGATTCAGATCAGGAATCGTGACATCACCTTTGCGAATAAGGACGGGGTGCAGCGCGGCGTAGTAAACATTTTTGGCCGGGTCACGACTTTGAGCGGGCGAACCGCGCAGACCTTCGAAGAGACCGTTCAGGCGGATGTTCCCGCCGAGTTGCTGGCCAAAGTGGTGGAGAGTTCGCAGATTTACTCCAAGGCGCTTCCGTTGAAGCCCGGCCTTTATCGCCTCGACGTGGTGATCAAGGATGTGAACGGAGATCGGGTGGGCACGTTCAGAAGGAGTTTGCCGGTCCCGGATTTTCCCGATGACAAGCTGTCTTCTTCTTCCTTGATCGTGGCCGATGATATGGAACAGGTCGCGGCAAAGAACGTGGGCACCGGGCAGTTTGTGATCGGTACCACCAAGGTACGGCCGCGCATGGCTTCCGGGGACGGCAAGCCGGCCAGCTTCAAGCGCAACCAGAAACTTAATTTCTGGATGCAGGTGTACAACTTGGGCGTTGACGATAAGACACACAAGCCTTCAGCCACGATCGAGTACGACGTGGTGAATTCGACGACCAACAAATCGGTGGTGCATTCCGTGGAATCCACGGACACCATGGGGAATATCGGCGACCAGGTGACCCTGCAGAAAACACTCGCGGCCGCCAATCTTGCTCCGGGTATGTATCGTATCCAGATCAAGGTGAATGACAGTATCTCCAAACAATCCTTGGATCCGTCGGCGACCTTTGCCGTCGAGTAGCCAGGGGAAGTTCTGGTTTCTCAAAGGGTGGTGGGGATGATTCGAAAGCTCGGCTACCTGGTGGTTGCGCTCGGCCTGACTCTTCCGGTGTGGGCTGTCGAGAGACCAGGTTCCATTTCCGGATATGTACGCAGCGCCAGCGGCGTCCCTCAAATGGGGGCCGTTGTGGAAGTGCTGGGCTCTGTGGTGAGCACGATGAAAGTGTTTACCGACGAGAACGGCTTCTACCGCGCCGGCGGACTGCTGCCCGGAGTTTATAGCATCAAAGCTTCTGCACCTTCGTTCCTGCCGACGCTGCGCGAAAGCGTGGGAATCCATGCAGGCGCCAGCCTGATGTTGAATCTCAAGCTGAATACCATTTTTGACGCAGTCCAGTTTGTCCCGGCACGCGGCAAGGACGAAGACGATGACTGGAAGTGGGTGCTGCGTTCGGCGTCGAACCGCCCCATTCTGCGCGTGCTGGAAGATCGGTCGCCCAAGCTGGAAGCGGAAAAAAGCGATTCTGAGCTGAAGGGAACGGTATCGTTTCTTGCGGGTTCCCCGTCGGAAGGCTTTGGAAGCACCTCCGACATGAGTACCGGCTTCTCTCTGGAAAAGTCGATCTTTTCCTCGGGAACGGTGGCTCTGCGCGGGGATGTCGGCTACGGCAACGGATTGCCAGATGCCGTCTTGCGCGCATCCTACAGCCGCAAGCTGCGAAATGGATCGGAGCCGCAAGTGGCATTGACGGTGCGTCATTTGGCTTCGCCCGACCTCAATCTGCACAATTCTGATCTGGAAGCTCTGGCTCTGACCACTTCGGACGACATCATTTTGGGCGATGTTCTCGAACTCAAGTTCGGGAGCGAATTGCAGACCATCCAGTTCATGGGACGAGAGAGCGCGTTCCGTCCATTTGGTTCGGTGGCATTGCATCTTTCTCCGAGTACCATCGTCGCCTACGGCTATGCGACTTCTCAGCCGGACGGCCGCACCGAGAAGGGCTTCGACTCCGCTCCCGCAGATTTGAGCGAGT
>Ga0193726_1001639_pt1 | contig 16932 bp, 14 predicted proteins | sample H2c1metaG_FD_144928 | JGI IMG/M metagenome (GOLD analysis project Ga0193726, IMG submission 144928) | Soil microbial communities from a riparian zone of the East river system, Colorado, United States - H2c1 | ecosystem: Environmental > Terrestrial > Soil > Riparian zone | place: USA: East River... | reverse complement strand
AACAGCGGCCGGTGCACAAGCGCGATCGCCGGTTTGCCTGACGGATCGGGAACCAACGTGGTGAACATGCTGGCGTCCTTGTCGTCGACGCCATCGAACGTGACATGATGGTAGGGATGAAACGTCGCCGGGCCGATACGGCGCCAGGTGAGCAGGTCATCCGAAACGGCGATCGCGATTCGGGGACCGCGGCGCGACAACGCCGTATAAGTCATGACATAATGCCGCAACGGCTCGACGTAGCTGATCCGCGGATCCTCGCATCCCCCGCCGGTTTCGCTCAATTCGTAATCGGCCTCCGGCTCAAGCGCGATGCCCATGCGCTCGACATCCTTCGGATCGCCGTTGGAGTCGAACAACACACGGGCAATGCCGATGCGCGAATAGTGGCCGCGTGCGACGAGGCGGGGAAACAGGTAAAGTTGCCCATCCCGGCCTCTGATCGCCGCCGGATTGAGGACACCTTCCACCTCGTTCGGCTCGCCCGCCCGCGGCTCCATGATCATGCCCATCCGTTTCAGACTGAAATCCGGCACCGATCGTCCCCCTGCCCGAGACACGCGACGATGGCTTCGACGATGTGCCTTGTTTCGCGCGGGTCTCGCACCGCAATCGAACGCACACCGGCTTGCTTCGCCGGATAGTCGTTACCGCCCGGGAAGATCGCGTCACCGATGAACAGCATATCTCGAATGGGAATGCCAAGGGTCTCCCGTAGTTTCATGATGCCATAGGCCTTGTCGATGCCGGGCCGCGTGATGTCGATGGATGTCGCGCCACCCAACTGAATGGAAACCTCGGGAATCAGCGGTGTCAGCAGCGCCTTGATCTGCTGGCGCTTCTTGAAGTCGGGATCCCACCGCTGCTTTTCGTCGAGCGGCGCTTCCTGCCCCAGGGCGGAAAATGTAATTTGGCTGCCGCGGTCTTCGATCAAATCGCCCCAGTGCGTCGCGGCTCTGAATCCCGACTGGTCGAGCGCCTGGTTCATCGCGCTGACGATTTTGCCTCGTTCATCGGGGCTGAAATCCTCCGAATACAGCGCTTGCCAGCTTCCGTCGAAGCGATAAAACTTTGTGCCGCAGGTCGGCAGCAGCGAAAGTTGCTTCAGGCGTTCATCGTGCGGCAGATAAGCGAGGACCTGGCGTTCGAATTGCGTCCATGCGCCGCCCGAGATCACCGCCACCTTCACCACGTCGAGCAACTGCGTCAACAGCGCCGCCATCTCCGCGTCAAGCGGTGCCTTGCTTTCGGCCAGTGTTCCGTCCAGGTCGAATATCACGAGGCTTTTCATGGCAGATCCGGCACCGCGAGTTCCAGCAGCGTGACCGGGGCGACGGGCCGAAACCGGCACATTCCCACCGCCGCCGGCAGCAGCATCACGGTGCCTTTTCGCATCGCGAAATCGTCACCGTCGTATTCGATCATTCCGCCCCCGTCGAGACAAACCAGAACGCGCGGCGCGGCTATCTCGCCGGCGTCGAATGGGACTGTGCTCCGAACTCGCCACATACGAAAATGCGAGCAATCGATCAGGCATTCGCGCATGGCCGGTTGAGTCGTTTCGATCGTCGGCTCGCTCGGCCGGATCGCACCTCGCGCGAAATCGATGCACGTCAGCGCCTGGTCGGCCTGCAATGACCGCGGCCGCCCGGTTTGGGAATCGATGTGGTCCCAGTCATACAGACGAAACGTGACGTCGCTGTTTTCCTGAACTTCAAATACGACGATGCCACCGCCGATGGAATGGACGGTACCGGCTTCGATCAGAACACTCTGTCCGGGCTCGGGCGTGAAACTGGCCAAATGATCGTTCGCCGTCTGCTTTGAGATGGCCCGCAGATCGGCGGCGGTGACCCCGGACTTCAGGCCCGCGTAAATGCGAGCCCGCGGTCCCGCCTCGAGGACCACCCATGCCTCGGTCTTTCCGGTCTCCCCATTCGGGATGAGATCGGTCCTGGCGTCCGATGGGTGCACCTGCACGGATAGCATCCGCTGCACGTCAAGGAGTTTCAAAAGCAGGGGAAATCGGTCAAAGCGCGACGCCAGTTCGCCAAGGATCCCGCGCGGCGAGCCCGCCATCAGTTGAGCGATGGTGCTGCCTTTGAGCGGCCCATCGGCCACCTGGCTGGGATTTTCGTCGCGATCGCTTAGCAGCCAGGCCTCGCCGATCGGCCCGTCGCCGGGTAGCGGCGCATCGAGCCAATCCGCCAGACGCCGCCCGCCCCAAAGCCGGTATTGGTAAAGCGGCTCGAACCGCAACGGATACAGTGCCAGGCCGGTCATGATAGCGTTTGGCCGAACGCCCGGTTCGCCAAAAGCAGGCGACGGGCCAATCGCGATTTGGCGGCCGGGACGAGGCGTTGGCATGTCATGTTCGAAACGTCCGTGGTGAGGATTGAGTAATGGTCGTCAATCGGCGGCATGAGGCCGAATGCCGGCGTGCGCGAAGGTCTCGTGAGCACCGCGCATGCGGTCGAGCCTGAGCGATGACGGTTGGGGAGAGAGTCAACGTCAAAGCGGATTCGTATAAGCCGAGGCGGACCGACGGTCACATGAGCGCGTTGACGGTCCGGACCGTAGACGCCGGCACAATCGAGCGGCAGGCTCGGAAACTACTCAGATCGTCGTGGCGATTGCCGGTTACTGTCGGTAAACGACCTGTGCCGCCGGCGCCGCACCGATTCACGCCAGTTCCTTCAGCAGCGCCGTCGCCTCGTTCATATCGGCGGTGTCGAAGCCCTCGGTAAACCAGCCATGGATCGGCGCGAGGACGTGGCGTGCTTCGGCATGGCGGCCCTGTTCGCGGTGGAGGCGGGCGAGGCTCGTCGCCGCCCTGATCTCCCAAAGTCTGGCCCCTTGCTCCTGGGCGATGCTCAGGGCTTTGCGATACAGTTCCTCGACGGCCTCGGAATGCTCGTGCCGCGGCATCAGTTCGGCTTTGTGCCGATAGAGTTCCGCGGCAAACCAGCGCTCCCCCGTCCGTTCGACGATCCGCAAGGCCTCGTCCAACTGGGTCACCGCCGCTTCAACCTGGCCCGCCATCTCATAGGCGCGGGCCAGAAGGGCGAGATGATGCGGCATCCATACCTCCGCCCCGGTCGCCCGGTAAGCGCTCGACCCGCCGTGCAGCAGCGACACTGCCTCGGTCACATCGCCACTTTTGGCTTTTACCCAGCCCTGATAGATGGTTCCGATCGCACGCCAGAAGGGTAGACCTTGCTCGAAGGTCACCGCGTTCACTTCGTCCGCCTGCTTCGCCAAGGTCGTGTCGTCTCCGGCGAGCGAAAGCAACCTGCAGCCAAACGTCAGACTTGTGACCAAAGACGGAGGATGCGGCAGCCGGCGGGCTTCGGCGATGGCCGCGCCGCTGCATTGCAATGCCTGGTCCGGATAGCCCAGACAGAACAGCACCATCCCCAGATACGACCGCAATACCACCTGGAAGTGAAAGCCGGCGAGCTCGACCAGCGAGTGGTGGGCAATCGGATCGTAAAGCGCCAGCGCCTGCTCCAGATGCGATCGCGCCGCGGCGAAGCGGCCGACGAACATCATGTCCCGACCGGAGGACCAATGGGCCATGACAAGGCCGGCCGTGTCATTGCGTTCGCGACTCAGACGCAGCAAATCCTCGTCCAGGCGTTGCGCCAGATCGAGCTCGCCGCGGACCGCGTGATACAGCGATTGCCCATAGGGAATCTGCAGGAACTCCGACGGGGAACCGAGCTGCTCCCACAGGTCTCGCGCATGGACGTAAGCATCGCCGGTTTCGGCCGCGCTAAAGCCTTTGACGGCGATCAGCACCGCGCCCAGGGCACTGCGAAATTCGAGCTGCTGGCGCAGGCGTTCGGGGGTGCCCGGCAGCAGTGCGAGTTGATCCAGGCCCTTTTGAAATTGCGCCGCCGCTTCGGCCAAAGCCGAGCGCGCGGCGGACCGTTGGCCGGCCCTTGCCCAGAAGCCGACTGATTCTTCCATGAGGCCGGCCTCGGCGTAATGCCACGCGAACAGTTCGGGCTGGGTCTCCATCAACTCGCCGGACTGTGCCCGCAGCGCCTCGGCGATCAGCGCGTGCAATTTCCGCCGGGAACCGCGCAGCAGGCTGCCATAGGCCGCGTCCCGCACCAACGCGTGCTTGAAGCTGTAGACCGCGTCGGGCGGCGTGCCGCGCTGGAACACCAACTCGGACGCGACAAGGCGAGCGCACGCGGTTCGCAGTTCGTCCTCGGAAAGCGCCCATACCGCGCGCAGCAACCCATAGGTGAACTCGCGTCCGATCGCGGCGCCGATCTGCGCCGCCAACCGGGCCGACTTCTGGCGGTCGAGGCGGGCCAGCAGCGAGGCGTACAGGCTGGTCGGGATCGCCGGCGGCGGCAATACCCCGTCGATAACATAACGATCCGCGTCCGCCCGCAGCAACCCGCTCTCCAACACGCTTTTGGTCAGCTCCTCGACGAACAGCGGCACGCCGTCGGTGCGGTCGGCGATCTGGTCGATGACGGCATCCGGAAGCGTTTTGCCGGCGACCAACGCGACCAGCGCGATTCGGTCGCGCCGGTCGAGGCGGTTCAGCGCCAGCAGCGTCACTCGCGGCTGTCCTGCCCAGGGCGGCTGGAACTCGGGCCGGAAGGTGACGATCAGCAGGAGTTTCAGGTCGCGGGCGCGCTCGACGATCATATCGAGCAGCTCGCGCGACGTCGCGTCGATCCAGTGCGCGTCTTCAAAGATCAGCACCACCGGCTGTTGTCGCGCGAGACCTTCGAGGTACCGGGCAAGCGCCTCCAGAATGCGCTGTTTCTTCCGCGCGGGAGCGAGGTTCGGTAATGACTGGCCCTCCGGGGCCGGCAACGCGAGCAGATCGAGCAGGCAGGCAACGTCGTCATCCGGCAGGTCGGCACGGGCCGCCAGGGCCTGGAGCTTCTCGACGCGCGACGCGGGCGTGTCATCGCGCACGAACCCCGCTGCCCGTCCGAATTGGTCGATGAACGGAAACAGCGAACTGTCCTGATGATGGGGCGAGCAGAAATACCGCAACCGGAAATGCGGCGCGATGGTGAGACCCTCCTCCAGCGCGACGGTGAGACGGGACTTGCCGAGCCCGGCTTCGCCCGAAACCAGCGCGATCTGACCCTCGCCGGCCATGGCACGCGACCAGAGGCGCAGCAGCAGGCTGGTCTCCTCCTCACGGCCGACCAGACGCGTCAAAGCCGGCCCGCGCAGCGCCTCGAAGCGGCTGACCGTGATGCTCTCGCCCAGTACCTTCCAGATATTCACGGGCTCGGCGCGGCCGGCGGCGTCGATCGTCCCGAGATCGCGACAGTCGAACAAGCCGCCGATCTGGCGCCGCGTGGCCGACTCGATGGCGACGATGCCGGGCTGCGCCGATAGCCGAAGCTGGATTGCCAAATTGGGCGCGTCGCCGACGATCTCGCGGTCCGCGCTGGCGCCGCCCGGGCTGAGGTCACCGATGATCGCCATGCCCGTCGCGACGCCAACCCGGCATTGCAACGGCGCGTCCGCGCCCCGTGCCGGCGTGTTGACCCCGGAGCACAACGCGAGGCCCGCGCGGACCGCTTGCTCGGCGTCGTGTTCGTGCGCCATGGGATAGCCAAACAGGACAAGCGCGGCATTGCCTAGATGGTCGGCCACGAACCCGCCGTGGCGATGGACGGCTTCCTCGACGCGGCGCTGAAAGGCGGCGATGTCGTCACGCAGGTCCTCAAGGCCGATGCCGTCGGCGCGCCCGGACGTTCCGATCAATTCGCAGGACATGACGGTGATCTGGCGGCGTTCCGGGTCGGCACGCGGGCCTGGCGTGGGATCCCCGGTTGGATCCGGTTTGGCGCGGATCGGCGGTGGCGCGATGGCGTCGGCGTCGGCCGCGGCAACCGGAGCGATGAAACGATAGCCGCGGCGGGGCATGGTCTCGATCCAGCGGTCGCCGCCGGCAACGTCGGCGAAAACCTTGCGTAACGCGGCGATCTGAACCGTGAGGTTGCTCTCCTCGACCGCCTGGCCGGGCCATGCGGCTTCGATCAGGGCGTCCTTCGAAACCAATGCCCCGGGCCGTTCCACCAGCGCGCGCAACAAGGCGATCGCCCGCCGGCCAAGCGGCAGGGGCTCGCTGCCGCGGAACAAGAGGTTGTCCCCGGTGTCCAGACGGAACGGTCCCAAAGCATAAATCATCGCGTTGCCGACCTTAGCCAGTTCGCAAGCATTTCGGAAATTCTTCCGATCCGCTTCAGGACTCCAGGCCGGAAGCGGCACAGCCTGTCATCGCACACAACACGTGCCTGACCAACTGCCACCGGCAGAAGCAAGCCAGGCGCGGCAATCGAGGAGGACCTGTCACATGTCTCTGCGAATCAACGCCGAAGCGCCGAACTTCACCGCCAACAGCACCCAGGGCACGATCGATTTTCATCAATGGATGGGCGACGGGTGGGCCATCCTGTTCTCGCATCCCAAGGACTTCACCCCGGTCTGCACCACCGAACTGGGCTACATGGCGGGGCTGCAGCCCGAATTCGCCCGGAGAGGCACCAAGATCATCGGCCTCAGCGTCGATCCGGTCGAGAATCATTCGAAGTGGGCGCGCGACATCGAGGAAACCCAGGGTCATGCCGTCAACTACCCAATGATCGGCGATACCGAACTTAAGGTGGCGATGGCCTACGACATGCTGCCCGAGGGCGCCGGCACGACCTCCGACGGCCGCACCGCCGCCGATAACGCCACCGTGCGTTCGGTCTTCGTCATCGGCCCGGACAAGAAGGTTAAGGCCATGCTGACCTATCCGATGACCACGGGCCGCAACTTCGACGAGGTTCTGCGGCTGCTGGACTCCTGCCAACTGACCGCGAAACACACCGTGGCGACGCCGGTGAACTGGCGGCCCGGCGAGGACGTGATCATCCCGCCGGCGGTGTCCAACGAGCAGGCGGCGGCGAAGTATCCGAACGGCTGGACGACAGTGAAACCGTATCTCCGCGTGGTCGCCCAGCCGAACTGACCCGGTGCTCTCCGGCGATCGTCACGCCATGGATCGTGCCGGTCGCCGGCATTCATGGATGTCTCGTCGGGCCGGTCACATGGGAGATGCCGGCTCGCGCGTGTCAAAACCTTGGGGAGGAAATCAGATGCCAGGCGGCAAATACCAGGTAAGCGTTTCCGGCCTTAGTGCCGACATTCGAAGTTCCCTGATGCTACTCGCCCCGGTGGTGATCAACGCCACCGTGCGCTACGGGCTGACCGTCGGGGATCACCTGATCGATTGGGCTTTCGGCAAGGGCGCGCTGCAAAGTGGACAATTCCACAAGGAGTTCAACGACAAGCGGAAGTTGCTGGACGACGTTCTGCATAACCGGCTGACCGCTTTGCATTTCAAAGGTACCTCGCTCCCCGCCGATGCCCCGCGAACCGCCGTGATGCGCGCGCCCATCGGGGCCTATAAGCAAGGTGCCGCGCAACTCAGGCTGGAAATCGATGTGTTTCAAAATGGAACGCTCGGCGAAGTGATGGCGGACCGAAACGTGTTCAATCGCCAGGCCGGGGGTTCCGGCGTCCGGACAATCCTTACCGTCATCCATGAACTGTCTCATGCGATATTGGGCACCACCGATTATCCGCGTGGTCCCAACGGTGGAACGTTCTACGGGGATGAGGCTGCGAAGCTTGCCTTTTACAACACCGAGGCGGCGCTGAAAAACGCTGAGAACTGGGGGATGTTCTACGCGTTCACCGCCAAGGAAGATGCTCAGTTCCGCTGGATGTTCGGCGTGCCTGGTTAGGGAATCCGGTCGTTTCGTGCACGACGGTGACACCTTCGGCTAAGCGTGAAGGTGTCACCGTCAGGCGACTACGGTTGGCCAGTGTGGCCAGCCAATTTGAGCCTCCGCGTTGAGTTCAGGCTGTGCGAGAACCGATGAGCGGTGTCAGGCGCCGCTCAACCAGCGTTGGTCGAACCCGGCTGACCGGCGAGGTCCCCGGCCATCTCACGCCGCGACGGAGGGCCGCTTTCGCCCGACCGTTCGTGCTCTGGGTGACCCGACGGGAGAGCTCGGCCAGCACGACCGAACCGTCCTCGACCGCCATCGCATCGAAGATCGCCGCGCCATTCCGTGCGGCGATAGATCGTGGCGAGGATATAGCCGACGCGCCGGGTCCTTTTGCCACGAAAACCAGGTCGGAAAACGCGTCCCCTTTGGGATTGCCGTAGGTCGTCTACCGGCTGGTCTGAAAATCGCGATGGACGAGCTTGCCGAATCCGCCGACCGCCTCGCGCTTTTCCATCGCCGCGAAATAGCCGTGGCGATACGGGCTCAGCGCGAACCGGTCGTCAGATCGCGCGATTTTGAAAAAACCCAACGGATTATGAAATACCAGACGGGTGGGTTGCCGTACTGGTGCTCTGGAAGCCGCAAAGGCGGGTTCGAACGCTCAACGGCTGGAACGGCGGTTGCACTATGCGGAGCCGGAACGAGTTTAGTACGTTGAAGCACGGCTAACAAGGTTGAAACCGACGACACTCGCAAATGATACAAAACCAGAAAGGAAATCGGACATGCGTAAAGCAATGACGACTGCTGCCATGCTTGGCGTCGCGTCACTGTGTGGCATCGCGACGTATCCCACCGGAGCGGCCGCTCAAAGGGTCGTGCCAAAAGAGGGCATGGTTTATTCGACGCACTCGCCCGCCGTCGATCAATGCCCGGAGCTGTTTTGGCATGTGTGGGTCGGTCCGAAAAAGACGTTGCGGGGAACGGTCGATCGCGGCGACAATGTGAACATCTGGCGACTCAAGGGAACCTACACGCCAGACCACACCTTCCATCTCGACTCTCAGGAACTGGGCGGCGCCCAGAGAACCGGTGCGGTCGACGGGCGGGTCCTCGAGAACGGATCGCTCGTCATGACGCTCGGAAACATCAGCGGTCCATCGGCCTGCGAGGGCAAATCGATCTACGTTCCCTGGTTCCGTGACGGCAACGACTTCAATCCGTTTGATCAGGGCGGCGGCTGAAATCAGCTTCGCGGTGTGGAAGGGCGAGCTTCGAAGAGGAATTCTTCGAGGCTCGCCGTCACGCCAGACCGGCAACCCGGCGAATGCAGCATCTCCAACCCTGACCGCGGGCCGTCCGCGATGTGGAACGCGTGCACCATGCCGTCGCCGATGAACCAGTGGTAATTCTGATCGCGCGGCGCGAATTGCGGATTGGGGCTGTTGCGATAGAGCGTGCCCCGTAGCTCCCGCGGAATTTCGCCGCGGACCGGCAGGTCGTACGCGTCGGCCTCGAACAGGATCGGGGCGAAACTTCCGGTCAGAAACGGATGGTCGGGGAACGGCTGGCTCATGACTATTGTCCCCCTTACGAGTGTAGAACGAGTTTCTTGGTCCGGCCCGCTTTGGTCAGGCAGTGGCACCCCGCCGCCGGACCGTCGGGACAGCGCGGTCCACCGGCGGGACGACCGAACCGGGCATAAGTCGCGGTGAGTTTATCAGGGTGGCCCGGCCAAATCTTGGGGGCAAACCGGAAAAATTCTGAAAATTCGTGGCGTTCGCCGGCGCCAGGTCAGGTCGTCGCGCCCGGCGGTTCCGGAACGGCGCGCGAGGCCATTGATCCAAATCAGTGTCGCGGCCCCGCCGCCTGCTATGGCTGCCCCGAAAAATCGGTCCGAGGAGAACAAAAATGCTGAAACCATGGGTCCCGATGGCGTTGCTGGCGGCGATCGCGCTGGCGCCCGGCGTCCTTCACGCGGCGGGTCCGGCCCCGGCGGCGTCCTCGGCCATGGCGATGTCGCATGAAATGCCCAATGCCAGCTTTACGCTGCGCACCGGCATCGCCCAGGGCAAGATGGTGTACATCGGCAAGGGCGGCGACATCGACGGCAAGATCAACCCGATCCTGGCCGTGCATGAGGGCGATATCGTGCAGATCACGCTGATCAACGGCGAGGGCGCCGAACACGACATCGATCTGCGGGAGTTGCACGTCGCCTCGCAGCGTGTGCTTACGCCGGGTGCCGGCAGCACGCTGATGTTTCACGCCAACGACGTCGGCACATTTCAATACTTCTGCACCGTCGCGGGCCATCGCGAGGCGGGCATGCAAGGCGTGATCAAGGTTGAGCCGGCGGTTCCGAAAGAGGCCGACAAGGGCGTCAGCATCGTGCGCGACCCAGCCGATCTTCCGCCGCCGATCGGCGAGCGCGGGCCGACCACGGTGCGCTACGATCTCGAGGCGATCGAGCGGGTCGGCCGGTTGGACGAAAAGACCACCTACGCCTTCTGGACGTTCAACGGCAAAGTACCCGGACCGATGCTGCGTGTGAGGGTCGGCGATATCGTGGTTTTGAGTCTGAAGAACGCACCCGACAGCGTGATGATGCACAACATCGATCTGCACGCCGTGGCCGGCCCGGGGGGCGGGGCGGTCCTGACGGAAGTGGGACCGAATGAAACCAAGGTCTTCACGTTCAAGGCGACGCAGCCTGGGCTTTTCGTCTACCATTGCGCCACGCCAATGGTGTCGGCGCATATTTCCAACGGCATGTACGGCATGATCCTGGTTGAACCGGCGGCACCGCTGCCGAAGGCGGATCGCGAATTTTACGTGATGCAAGGCGAGCTCTACACGGCGGAAGCCAACGGTCACACTGGCCTGCAGGAGTTCAGCGTCGACAAGCTATTGGATGAGCATCCGGAATATTTCGTGTTCAACGGAGCGGTGGGCGCGCTGACCTCGGAGCATCCGCTGCATGCGAAAACCGGCGAGACGGTGCGGATCTACTTTGGCGTCGGCGGCCCGAACTTCACTTCGTCGTTTCATGTGATCGGCGCGATTTTCGACCGGGTGTACAACGCCGGCAGTCTGACCACCCCACCCATGACCAGCGTGCAAGCGACCATGGTGCCGCCAGGCGGTGCGACGGTGGTCGATCTGTCGGTGCCGGTACCGGGCCGCTACATCCTGGTGGATCATGCATTGGCTCGGATGGAACGGGGGCTGGTGGGAGCGTTGATCGTCGATGGCCCGCCGGCGCCGGAGATTTATCATTCCGGCGATGCGACGGAGGCGACCGCGCGCGCCGCGCATTGAGCGTGTGATGGCCCCGCCGGTACCGTACCGCCGGAGTTCCCGTCAGGATCAGGCCGGCCGCACGCCGACGTGGACCGCTTTCCGATCACGTTGAGCCGGAATTCCGTCCCCTGTCATTGCTTCGCTACGCTCGCATGTGTGGACGGCGCCGGCGATCAGGCGGCCTTCTTGCGGTTCTTCTCGACCCAGCCGTCGACCAGCGCCACCGTTTGATCGATCGCCGCCAGCCGCTTGTGGTGGCCCGCGGCGATGGTTTGCACCAACCGGTCCACCCGCTCGATGTTCGGCGCACCATTGGCCAGCGCCCGCGCCGCTGACGACGGAGTCAGCAACGACAGCGCCGCCTGGGCGTATTTCTCGAACGGCACCAGATCGGCCGGGTTGGCACCCAGGGAGACACTCAGATCGAAGACCCAGTCGTACACGGCGCGCGTGGCGTCCGGATCGCTGTGCACCGCGTCCTTGATCGAGCGCATGCCGTCCGCCTGTACGCAACGATAATTCCCCGCCAGCAGCATCGACCACTTCGCCAGCGGCACGAACACCGATTCATGCACCTTCAGTTTCACCGGCAATTCGATCTTTTGCCCGCCGGTCTCGAACGTCGCGGCTTCGATATCCGCCTGCAGATCGCGCAGGATCGCGGTATCCGCATCCGAAACGAACCGCGCCGACTTGAAGTTGGTGGGCAGCCGCACCTGCAATACGTTGACCTTGTCCTCGGGCGGCCGGAACGCCTGCGGGTCGGGACTGCACAGCGTGATGGTCGCCGGATCGAAACTGTCCCACACCGAGGCGTCGGTGTAGCAACCGCGGATCGCGGCGGCATCGATCTCCTTGATGCGCTTCAGGAACGGCAACGGCGGCATGTTCATGATCGACATGCACGGCACCCGCGATTTCGCCACCGCGTCGAGCAGCTCGCGCACGCCGGCAGACCGGTACTGGGGTTCCTGCATGGCCAGCACCACCAGATCGTAATCGGCCGGGTTGACCCCCGCCGGCCCGCCGGCCGTCAGTGTGCCGGGCAGAGCGCGGGAGTTGACCTCGACCAGGCCTTCACGGCCCTTGACCGGCATGCGCACGATGGCGCCTTCGGCGTTGATCAGGTCCGCCTCCGCCGGCAGGCAGATCAGATGCGACGAATGGCCGGCCAGTCCCAGCTTGGTCGCGAGCAACGATCCGTACGACGCGCCCATGATCAGGACACGATATTTCTTGGCCATGTCTTACTCCCTCCGGCGTGTGGGCGATTTTCCGTCACGAACCGGTCTACTCAGGTTGGAGGCCTTGACGGCCGCCTTGACCGGTATCTCAGGACCTAATTGGCGTCGCCGCAAGGGGGGTATTTCGAAATCTCGGCACAGGGGGGAGTTTCCCGCCCGTGCCGGGCGAGACGTGCGGCGGGCGATGACATGCGCGCACCGCGCGACCGCACTGATCCGGCTTTCCCGGGCCGCGGCCGGAGTGGCCGCTACTCGTCTCCCAGGAAATGCAGAATGGCGAAATTGAACTGTGCCGGATCCTGCAGAAACGCGAAATGACTGACATTTGGCAGGATCAGCAGCCCGGAGCGCGGGATTGTCGCCGCGATATATTCGGTATGCTCGCGCTTGATCGCCTCGTCGTGATCGCCGTCGACGACCAGGATCGGCCGGTCGATCGCCTTAAGCCGCGCGTCGCTCCAATTCGGCTGCTGGGCCCACATCGCGCTGATCTGATCGACGAAGGCCTTGTATTCCCCGGGCGTCGCCGAGCGGGTCGCGTATTCGTGGCCGGCGCGCTCGATATAGGCGGCGAACGTTGGATTCTTCTCGACGCCGTCTATCACGCCCGACGTCACCGTGTTCGCCGCGAACGCGAAGACCTTGCCGATCCTGTCATTGTGGCGCAGTGCGAGATCGATGCCGAGAATGGCGCCGTCGCTCCATCCCACGATGTCGGCTTTCGGTATCTTCAGGGCGTCCATCAGCGCCACGACATCGTCGGCCATCAGGTCGTAGCCGTAGGGCCGCGCGTCACGGGTGCTGCGTCCGTGGCCGCGGCTGTCCATCAGGACGACCGTATGATGCGCCGCCACGGCCGGCACCTGCTTGCCCCAATAGTCGGTATTCGCGAGGCCGCCGTGCAGGAAAATCACCGGCGAACCGTGACCGTACATGGCGTAATGAATGCCGATGCCGTTGACCTTCACCTGGCCCGAGCGGGCGGTGGCGATGGGCGCCGGTGTCGGCGGCAAAGTCTCCCACCGCTCGGCCGCGAAGGCGGGGAGAGCGGCGAGGACGATCAGGGACGCGAGCAGAAACCGAAGCATACGATCCTCCACGGGAGCGATCTGTAATTCAAGCATGGACGTTATGTCTTCGCACCCTTATTCAACGCCGCGCCGTTCGTTCTCAACGGCATGATCCAATTCGCGGCATCTTCGGGTGGATAAGACGAGGCTTTGCTCGTTGCTGATGGTGTTGAACCGCATCGGTGGTTTGGGCGGTACCACGCGCAATCTGCTACCCTCACGGCAAATCCCAGGACCCCTGTTGTAGGAGAGCGCCAGGGTCACGCGGAACACCCGCTAGATTCATCGACGCAGCTGGCGCGAACCGATGAAGCCTCGTGGCCTATTCCTCGAACATCTCCCGTAGTGCGGCGAGGGTGAGGCTCAGCGTGATGTCGCCGATCGTACCCATTCGGCGAACCAACCTTTGCTTGTCCAGGGTGCGCAATTGATCGAGCAAAATCAAACCAGTCTTGTCGCGAAATCGAATGGGAATGCGGAACGGTGCCGGGCGGCTTCCGGTTGTCATTGAGGCGATCGCGACAGTCCGAAGATACTCATTGATCTCGGGTGGCGAAATGATGACGCAAAGGCGCGTTTTCTGAATTTCCGCGCCAACGATGGGATCCAGATCTGCAAGCCAAATGTCGCCCCGGCGGGCATTCGGCGGACCAATCACCAGTCAAGAGTTTCGTCGGCGGCGTTACCAAATTCCGGCCACACGAGTGCGTCGTCGTTTGCCTCGGCTATGGCACGGGAAGCCGCCGCCCAGCTCGCGCGACCTGGCTGTTTGACCGGCAGAAGAATGAGGTGTCCGTCGGCCAAAGTCATGTCCACCGACGCTCCGGTTGTCAGGCCCAGCTCCGTCAGCATGGATTTCGGGATGATCACGCCAGCCGAGTTGCCGAGTTTTCGCACCGATGTCCGCATGACCGTCTCCCGCTGGACCGGATGGATAGCATAGGCCCACCGATGTTGCAACGAAGTTATAACACTGAGAGCCAATTCGTCCAATGACCCACTGGAGCGATCCGGCGGGCGCCGCTAACCATTGGACACGACCTCGTGACCACGCAGGTCTAAACCTCGCGGCGATGGAGCAAACTCAGTGGCGGAATTCGACCTGATCATCCGGGGCGGCACTGTCGCTACCGGCGCGGACGTCATGACCTGCGATGTCGGCATCAAAGCCGGCCTGATCGCCGCCCTCGGACTGGGCCTTGGCGCCGCCGACGCCGAAATCGACGCGCGCGGCAAACTGGTGCTGCCGGGCGGCATCGACAGCCACGTTCACATCGCCCAACCGAGCGGTCCCGATATCGTGCAAGCCGACGATTTCGAGAGCGGCACCCGCTCGGCGGTGTTCGGCGGCAACACCACTGTGATTCCGTTCTGCCTGCAGGAACGCGGGCAGGGACTGCGCCAGGCGATCCGGGACTATCACGCCAAAGCGGACGGTCAGTGCTACACGGATTATGGCTTCCACCTGATCGTTTCGGACCCGACGCCGACGGTGCTGGGTCAGGAACTGCCGGCGGCGATCGGCGACGGCTATACCTCGTTCAAGGTGTTCATGACCTACGAGGGTCTCGCGCTGACCGACGAGGAGATCCTGAAAGTCATGACCGTCGCACGCGGCACCGGCGCGCTGGTGATGGTGCACGCGGAAAACTACGACATCATCCGCCATTTGACCGCGAAGCTGGAGACCGAGGGCAAGATCGCGCCGCATTTCCACGCCGCCTCGCGCCCGATTCCCGCCGAGCGCGAGGCGACCCATCGCGCCTGCACGCTCGCTGAAATCGCCGATGTGCCGCTGGTCATCGTACACGTTTCCAACGGCGAGGCGATTGAGGAAATCCAGCGCGCCCGTGGCCGCGGCGTCAAAGTCCTGGCGGAGACCTGCCCGCAATATTTGCTGCTGACGGCGAAGGACCTCGAAGGCCTGAACATGGAGGGCGCCAAATACGTCTGCTCCCCGCCGCCGCGCGACAAACCCAGCCAGGACGCGTGCTGGGCCGGGATCGAGCAGGGGATCTTCGACTTTTATTCGTCCGATCACTGTCCGTTTCGCTACAATGACGAGAAGGGCAAGCTGGTGCCCAGGGGCCGCACGAGTTTCCGGTGGGTGCCGAACGGGATTCCGGGGGTGGAGACACGGCTGCCGATCCTGTTCTCGGAAGGTGTTGTCAAGAAACGGATCGATCTGTCGCATTTCGTGCGGATCACGGCGACGAACCACGCGAAAGCGTATGGGCTGTATCCGCGCAAGGGCAGCATCGCGATTGGCGCCGACGCCGATATCGCGATCTGGGATCCGTCGGTCACCCGGACCATCCGGCATGCCGATCTGCACGATGGCAGCGACTACACGCCCTATGAAGGGATCGAGGTCACCGGCTGGCCGGTCACCACCCTGGTGCGCGGCCGGGTGGTGGTGGAGAACGGCGTGCTGACGGCGGAAAAGGGCGTTGGCGGGTTCCTGAAGCGGGGCCGGTCGGCGTTCGTGCCGGAGTGAATCCCTTTCCCATCAATGGGCCGCGATGTCTTGTTGTCGGCCACGCTTAGCGCGGGATCGGTGCAAATGCCCCTTTGTTGGGCAAAATCGCCGTTGTTGTTCGGCAAAACCCTCGTGTTGCCGCGCGGCGCCGCAGGTATGAATGGGCCGTCCTGGCGGTCCCGCGATAATTCAGCCGTCTTAATCATCCTGGCCCGCGAGCTGCGCTGAAAATATATAAGACTTATGGCGTTATGACCGGATGGACAGATACCACGGATATGCTGCGCCCGGCCCGTCCGACTGGCCGCGCGCGGTTCGGCGGGTGTCGGCGACTCGCCGGCGCCTGACGGGTTTCCGCCGAATTTCACCGGTTGGCACGATTGTTGAAAGAACCCTCTCTGAACCGATCCGCCCAATGGGGCGGCGGTAAAGGAGTCCGCCGATGCCGATCTCAACCAAATGGGGCCGACGCCCATGAAATTGATCATGGCCATCATCAAGCCCTTCAAGCTCGACGAGGTCCGGGATGCGCTCACGCCACTGGGCGTGCAGGGCCTTACCGTGACCGAGGTCAAAGGATTTGGCCGCCAGAAAGGCCAGACCGAGATTTACCGCGGTGCCGAGTACCAGATCAGTTATCTGCCCAAGGTGAAGATCGAGGTCGCGGTCAGCGACGACATGGTCGACGGGGTGATGGAGGCGATCACCAAGGCCGCCCGCACCGATAAGATCGGCGACGGTAAGATTTTCGTGTTCGATGTGGAACGGGCGATGCGTATCCGTACCGGCGAAACCGACGCCGCCGCGCTCTGAGCGGATGCCGGTCCGTTACGGCAAAACAAGGGGGATTATACCGATGAAACGACCTCGTTTGAGTTGGGGGCTAGGCGCTTTGCTGCCCGCCATCCTGGCGGCCGCGCCCGCGTTCGCGGACGACGCGCCACCGAAACTCGACTCCGGAGATACCGCCTGGATGCTTGCCAGCACCGCGCTGGTGCTGTTGATGACGATTCCAGGCCTGGCGCTGTTCTATGCCGGCATGGTGCGCAAGAAGAACATTCTCG
>Ga0193726_1001638_pt1 | contig 16937 bp, 20 predicted proteins | sample H2c1metaG_FD_144928 | JGI IMG/M metagenome (GOLD analysis project Ga0193726, IMG submission 144928) | Soil microbial communities from a riparian zone of the East river system, Colorado, United States - H2c1 | ecosystem: Environmental > Terrestrial > Soil > Riparian zone | place: USA: East River... | reverse complement strand
CGATAAAGGGTTTTATAGCATGGCGGATGAAGGGCTTTTTTGAGGGAAACTTACACAACTATCGTCATTGCGAGGAACGAAGCAACCTCTGAAGGACAATCAACGAACCTGTATGTCAATGTGACCTTACAGCCGCTGACTGCCCGCCACAATCTTGTTGCTCCCTGATTTGCATAGTTTAGAGTTTGCTTCGTTCCTCGCAATGACGCAGTGGGTAGGTCTTTCGTTTTTTCCGAAACAACCTTTAAATATTAACGTTATCTTTAAACAAATTTCCAAGCTATGATAACTCCAGATAACCAGATCCCGATTGACGATTCAGAAAATAATGAATCTGACGATCAGCAAAGCCAGAAAGACGTACATTCAAACGGTTTGGATGACCTGCCGGAAACAGGTGATACAGTTGATTACGCTGATCCCGATAAATTAAAACGAGCCTACGATGCCGCTGAAGCCTCTTTTACCCTTAACTTAGGTGAAGACGGTGACACGGATACGGGTGATGACGAATAAAGCTTAAAGCAGAAAGGTGAAAGCTTAAAGCTGTTTGCCTTTCTGTTTGAATAAGCTTCCATCCTTAAATTTGTCCTTAGCTTTTCGCTTTAAGCTTTCTGCTTTTAGCTTCCCTCCACCTTTTTCTCACTTTCGGACTTTCCGACTTCCGGTCTTTCGGACTAAATCCTATCTTTGCCGATTATCATTTCGCTATAATGAAGATATCGTATAATTGGCTTAAAGAATTTATTGATACAGATAAAACTCCCGAAGAGATCTCGACCATTTTAACCGGTACAGGTTTGGAGGTGGAGAGCCTTGAAAAAGTGCAGCCCATTCCTGGCGGACTGGAAGGTTTGGTGGTCGGCTATGTAAAGGAGCGCTCCCAACACCCAAATGCCGACAGGCTGAGCATTACTAAGGTTGACGTAGGCACAGGTGAAGACCTGCAAATTGTTTGCGGAGCACATAACGTAGCCGCAGGGCAAAAGGTAGTGGTTGCTACCGTTGGCACTACCGTTTACCCAACAATTGGCGAACCGTTTAAAATAAATAAATCAAAAATAAGGGGCGAGGCATCTGAAGGGATGATCTGCGCTGAAGACGAGATTGGTTTGGGAACTGATCATGCCGGTATTATGGTGCTTGATGCTGATGCCGCAGTTGGCACCCTGGCTAAAGACTGTTTTAAGTTAAGTGACGATTACCTTTACGAGATAGGCTTAACACCAAACCGTGCAGATGCTACTTCGCATTTGGGTACGGCAAGAGATATTGCAGCATTTTTAAAGATCGCTGTTAAAAGGCCTGATGTTTCGGCATTTAAGGTGGATAACACCGGCAGGACTATTAAAGTTGTGGTGGAGAATGAGGCAGCAAGTCCGAGATACTCCGGTGTAACAATCTCGGGTGTTGAAGTTAAGGAATCGCCAAAGTGGTTAAAGGAAAGACTGGCTGTTATCGGAATCCGCGCTATCAATAACATTGTTGATGCTACCAACTATGTACTGCATGACCTTGGTCAGCCGCTGCATGCTTTTGATGCGGATGCTATTAAAGGCGATACGGTGATCGTTAAAAATTACCCGGAAGGAACGCTATTCAAAACTTTGGATGATGTGGAGCGCAAGCTGAGTGCCGATGATTTAATGATAGGCAATGCCGAAGCGCCAATGTGTATAGCAGGTGTTTTTGGCGGGGCAGAATCTGGAGTTAAATCAACAACAAAAAATATCTTCTTAGAGAGCGCGTATTTTAACGCGGTATCAGTGCGTAAAACATCCAAGCGTCATGGCTTAAAAACGGATGCTTCGTTCAGGTTTGAGCGCGGTACCGATCCGGATATGACTGTGTTCGCGCTTAAACGTGCAGCATTGTTGATAAAGGAAGTGGCAGGAGGAAGTATCTCGTCCGAAATTTCTGATCATTACCCAAATCCTGTTGCTCCGTTTGCAATAGAGGTTACTTATAAAAATATCCACAGGCTTATAGGCAAGGAAATTCCGCATGGTGAAATAAAAGGGATCCTTACCGCATTGGATATTGCCATAGTAGGTGAAACAGGCGAAGGGCTTTCATTAAAAGTGCCGCCATACCGTGTGGATATTACCCGCGAGGTGGATATTGTGGAAGAGATCTTAAGGATCTATGGGTATAACAACATCGAGATCCCGACGCAGATCAGGGCATCGTTAAATACATCCATCAGGCCTGAAAAGGATACCGTGCAGAATTTAATCTCTGATATGCTTAGTGCTAATGGCTTTAACGAGATCATGTCGAACTCATTAACCAAATCGGCCTATTCATCAAATTTAGACAAAGCGGTTAAGATCCTCAATCCCCTAAGCAGCGACCTCGATGTGATGCGCCAAACGCTGGTTTACTCGGGCCTGGAAGCTATCGCCTACAACACAAATCGCAGAAATGCCGATTTGAAGCTATACGAGTTTGGCAAAGTGTACGAGGTTAACGAAGATAAGTATACCGAAACGCAAAGGTTTGCGCTGTTTATATCGGGCATTGATAAACCCGAGCAGTGGAACCAAAAAGCAAAGCCCGTATCGTTTTATAACCTGAAGGCTATTGTTGACGGTATCATCACCAAACTGAATATCACCGGCCTTACTTTGGAGGAATCCACCTGTAAAAAGTTAAGCTGGGGCATGCAATACAGCCGTAATGGTAAGCAGTTGGTTAAGTTTGGCAAAGTATCGGCAGAAGCATTGAAAAAGGTTGATGTGGATAAAGAGGTTTTTTGTGCCGATTTTAATTTCGATATGATATTGGCCGCGGTGCGTAAAAATAAGATCGTGTTCCAGGATGTATCAAAGTTCCCTGCGGTAAGGCGCGACCTTTCTATGCTGATTGATAAATCAATAACGTTTGGACAGTTGAAACAGATAGCCGAACGAACAGAACGCAAGTTGTTGCAGGATGTGAGTGTATTTGACGTGTACGAAGGCGATAAGCTGCCGGCTGGCAAAAAATCATACGCGCTGAGCTTCATCATCCAGGATAGCGAGAAAACCCTTACCGATAAAGCGATTGACAGCATTATGCAAAAGTTAATTTACAACCTGGGAAAAGAAGCAGGAGCGGAGATCAGGAAGTAATTAGTGATTTAGTGAGTTGGTGAATTAGTGATTGCGTTTGATGGGATATTGAAAATTAATCAATATATTTCCACCTGATAAAGATTTAATCAATAAGTAACATTAACTAAATATTTTATTAAATAATTAAATAAATCACTAATTCAGTCATTCAATAATTCACTAATTAAAAACATGGCCCTAGCAGAGCAATTAAATACAATTGTAGAAAGAACGGAGCGCTTAATTGAGCTTTGTGCTGCTTTGCAGGAGGAAAACGACTTATTGAAGCTGGAGAGCGAGGCGCTTTCAGTAGCCCTTGATGCCAGTAAAAATAAGACAAAAGAGCTTGATGAAAAGCTCCGCGCATTGAAGATGGCGAAGTCATTTTCAGAAACAAATGAAAAAAGTCTTGACATAAAGCAAAAAATTAACGAATTTGTGCAAGAAATAGATAAGTGTATTGTATTATTGAAGAAATAATACAAAAAGTGAAGCTCAAATGGGAGAAATCTCAATAAAAATAAACATTGCTGACAGAGTTTACCCCTTAAAGGTAAACATGGAAGAGGAAGAAATAATACGTAGGGCAGCCAAACTGATTAATGACCGGATAAAAGAATATCAGGAAAATTACGCAGTTAGGGATAAACAGGATTTGCTTTCGATGTGCGTGTTGCATTATGCAACATCATCGTTAAAGGCAGATATGAAGGTTACAGTAGAGGATACAGAAGTAACGGATAAGGTTTACCAGTTGGATTATTTGTTATCAGAATTTTTTTCAAAGCAATAACGTTCTTTACATATAAACAGAGCAATTAAGATTTAACCGCAGTTAAATTTTAAGTTTCACTATTAAAAACTTAACGCTTCTATATGGGTGGATCTAAGTGGCATACGTTAACCGTTTTGGTTTGCGGCACCCGGGATTCCGTATCCGAAATGAAGTTTTTAAATACATGAACCTTAAATATTAGTTGCGGTTTTTTTATTATATACCAATTATAGACATGAGTACAACCATATTATACCTTATCATCGGAGTGTTGATAGGGGGCCTTCCGGGATTTATCCTTGGACGCTTTTTACTGAAGAAATTGTTCAAAGATCAGGAAGTTGCAGCCCAGCATAAAGTAAAGAAGATCTTAAAAGATGCTGAAAATGATGCCGAGATCCTGAAGAAGAACAGGCTGCTTGAAGCGAAAGAGAAGTTTTTACAGATGAAAGCCGAGCATGAGCAGGAAATAAATGCTAAGAACAATAACATTAACCAGCGCGAGAACGGCATTAAACAAAAGGAGCAGTCCTTAAATCAACGCTTGGAGAACCAGAACCGCAAGGACACAGAACTGGATAATCTTCGCAAAAACCTTGAAAAGCAAACCGAGCTTGTTGTTAAAAAACAGGAAGACGTTGAAGTGCTGAAAAACTCGCACGTTCAGCAGCTGGAGACTATTGCAGGCTTATCTGCCGAGGATGCCAAAAACCAGCTGATTGATAACCTGCGCGAAGAAGCCCGCAGCAAGGCTATGGCGCAAATAAAAGACATTGTTGACGAAGCCAAGCTTACTGCAACCAAAGAAGCTAAAAAGATAGTTATCCAAACTATTCAGCGTACGGCTACTGAGGCTGCGATTGAAAACACTGTTTCTATTTTCAATATTGAGAATGATGAAATAAAGGGCCGCATTATTGGCCGTGAAGGTAGAAATATCCGGGCGCTGGAAGCAGCTACCGGTATTGAGATCATTGTGGATGATACACCTGAAGCCATTATTCTTTCGGGCTTCGATCCTGTTCGCAGGGAGATTGCCCGTTTGGCCATGCACCGCCTGGTAACGGACGGACGGATCCACCCGGCGCGTATTGAAGAGGTGGTTGCCAAAACTAAAAAGCAGATAGAAGAAGAAATAGTTGAAATAGGCGAGCGTACCGTAATTGACCTTGGGATCAATGGCCTCCACCCGGAGCTGATCCGCATGGTTGGCAGGATGCGTTACCGATCATCATACGGGCAAAACCTGTTGCAACACTCGCGCGAGGTAGCCAACTTCTGCGCAACCATGGCTGCTGAATTGGGCTTAAATGTTAAGCTTGCCAAACGTGCCGGTTTACTGCATGATATTGGTAAAGTGCCTGATGATAACCCTGAATTGCCACACGCAATTTTAGGTATGCAGCTTGCCGAAAAGTATAAGGAGCACCCTGAAGTTTGCAACGCCATAGGCGCTCACCATGATGAGGTGGAAATGACTTCCATGCTATCACCGATCATCCAGGTTTGTGACGCCATATCAGGCGCAAGGCCGGGCGCACGCCGCGAGGTGGTTGAAAGCTACATCAAACGTTTAAAAGAGCTTGAAGAGCTTGCATTGTCATATCCTGGTGTTGAAAAAACATTCGCTATCCAGGCTGGCCGTGAATTGCGTGTAGTAGTTGAAAGCGAAAAGATAAGCGATGCGCAGTCAGAAATATTAGCTGCTGATATTTCAAACCGCATCCAGACAGAAATGACCTATCCAGGCCAGATCAAAGTTACCGTGATAAGGGAAACAAGGTCTGTAGCATTTGCAAAATAAATTAATTACAACCCTCTCCTTACAAGGCGGGGGTTTTTATTTATAAGCTGTGGCAACTAATAACTCGGGTAAAGGCACAAAAGTTTACGCTGGTAGTTCTGCATTGGCGGATAAACGGCCTGTTGATATTTATTTCGATAAATATGCCGAAAGTCATCAAAATCCAACAAACAAGCTTATTCACTGGGTATGTGTACCGCTTATTGTATTTAGCCTGTTAGGGCTATTTTGGGCTATTCCGTTCCCTTACCTGAAATTTTTAGGCAAATATAATGGGTTCCTTAACTGGGCATCTTTTTTAATAGGCTTCAGTATTTATTACTATTACAAGCTTTCGCCGGTGCTGTCATACCTGATGCTGCTTATATTATTTGGCTTTAGCTACGGAATTATAGAGTTGGATACCTGGCAAAAAGCGGGAGGCCCCGCTATATGGCAGGTATGCCTTGCTATTTTTGCACTTTCATGGGTGGGGCAATTTATAGGCCACAAAATTGAAGGAAAGAAGCCTTCTTTTTTAGATGATATTAAGTTTCTGCTAATAGGCCCTATCTGGCTGCTTCATTTTATATTGAAGAAGTTTTCTATGAGATATTGATTCACCGGCTTGGTTTTGGCTATAATTGCAATTGCACCAGCAACTAATTAATTGGGGATTTGTAGCATAAACGACATACTCATCGTAATATGAGTATGAAAAATACGACAATAATACTTTTCCTTTGTGTTACCCTGCTTGGCTGCCGTAAAAACAAAGACAACAATATACAGGTAAGTGGAATTTTAACAGATTGCCCCCCAAACACGGTTTGCACCTATAACTATTTTGACAATGCCGATATTTCGGGGACAGGCCAGCTTGTACCCGGTGGCGACAGGGTGTTTTGGTATAAAAACGTCAACAATATTCCTGGTTCGTGTGATATCAGCGCCCAGTTAAATTTTAAGACCTCATTAAGTAACAATAGCTTTGTTATAAACGCAAGCCAGATAGCAGCAGGCCAGGCAACTTATAGTCAGAGTTGCATATGTTGCAATCTTATAGGTTTAAAACCAATTGGAGGCGGGATAAAAGGAAAAAAAACTGATGCAACCCATTGGTTAATAAATGCCACCGTTATATTAGGCGATCATAATAATAAACCATTTGACACCCTGAAGGTAAATCAATACTTTGCCCTTAAAGCACAGTAAAGTTTATATTATAGTGTTATCTGCCCAATTTTTCCAGCATATCGAGCGGTACTTTTTGCAGGTCGAGCATTAAAAAACCATCCAGGCAATCAGCAAACTTAGGATCGATATTAAAGCAAATTATCTTTGCGTTTAAAGCAATGTACTGCCTGAGCAATACCGGCACCTTCATGTTCCTTGATTCCACTTCGCCTATTAAATTATCCAGGCCTTTAAAGGTATCTTCTCCAGCCATTAGCAGGTCTGTATCAATGCTCTCAAGGTTGACTTTGAATTTTTTACGCGGCTTTACAAACTGAGCCATTTCATGGTCAAAATGGTTGCGGTTAATATAATCAACAATAAGTGATTTGGAGAAATTAGAGAACGAATTGCTGATGCTTACCGGCCCTATTAAATACCGGTACCGGGGGTTGTCAATTAAATATTTTAAGATGCCTTTCCATAGTAAAAACAGGGGTAAAGGTTTTTGTTGATATTCCTTACGTACGAATGAACGGCCAAGCTCAATGCTCTTTTTTAGCACAGGTGTAAACTGTGATTTGATCTTAAACAGCTCAGATACATAAAAACCCTTTTTGCCAATGCTGTAAAAGATCTCGTCGCCCAGGCCAATACGGTAGGCACCCACAACCAATTTGGCCTCAGTATCCCAAATAAACAGGTGGTGATAATAAATATCGTATTCATCAAGATCAATAGCTTTATTGGTGCCTTCGCCTATCTCCCTGAACGTAACTTCCCGCAACCGGCCAATTTCGCGGATTACATTAGGGATAAGTGTTGTAGGCGTAATAAATACTTCATAGTTTTTCTCTACCCAGATCCTGTAATTTTCGCGTAACGGCTCAACTTCTTTTTCAAGGGTATCTGCATCAATTGCAGGTACAATAGCTTCGGGCAGTTTTTTTATTTTGAATAAATTACGCGGATTAAAGATTTTTTTTTCATTCTCAAGTCCTGTTCCCAGTGCATAGGTTCGTGCCCGTAAGTAGTTAAGCAGTTTAGTGCTGTTGGTATAATCAGGAATATCCGTTACGTTTATCGGCTTGCCTATCCTCAATTTTATAGTATGCCCATGCTTGTTAAATAATTCTGACGGGAGTTTGGCAGTACGTAATGCAGGGTGGATCAAACTAAGCAAATTAAAAAGTAAACCATTGTTACCGTGGAAATATATCGGCACAACCGGCACCTTTGCTTTGGCTATTATTTTACCAACAACCGGGTGCCACATCCTGTCGGTAACCTCTTGTTTATCTACTTTGTAGGTTGATACCTCGCCTGCCGGAAATATACCGATAGGCGTTCCGTTAGCCAATAGCTCAAGCGTATTTTTTAAACCGCTGATGCTTGATGAATGATCAACGTTTTCAAATGGGTTTACAGCAATAAAATAATCGGCTAAATTTGGGATCTTTTTAAGCAGGAAGTTTGCCATCAGTTTAGCATCGGGCCTAACCATGCAAAGCATCTTTAATAATACCATTCCCTCAATACCTCCATAAGGGTGATTGGCAATAGCAATAAAGCTGCCTTCTTTTGGGATATTCCTTAAATCTTTCTCGTCAAACTCCACGTCAATTCCACAGCCTTCCAAAATAGCATCCACAAATTCAGGTCCCACTTTCGGCTGTGCCTGGGCAAACAATTCGTTCACCTGGTTAATTTTCATTATCTCCATCAATAAAGCTGCAAGGCCGGGCATCTTCAACTTATCCAGTTTTGTGGCTTTGGCAAACTCTTCTGTGGTAATTACTTTCATACTTATAAAATAAACCCCGTTGCAGGGGGAATAAATGTCCTGAAAAATTATTTAATTTAACCCTGATAAACCATTTAATGAAAGCGCGGATAAAAAACTACCTGTCAATAACCAAAAAAGAATGGAACGGTATGGTAGTTCTTGTTGTTTTAATTGCATTGGTACTGGCTGCGCCCTATGGTTATCAGTTAATCCGCAAAGATAATACAATAAATTTTAAAGATTTTGACAAAGCAGTTGCGCAGCTGAACAAGGCTGGAAATAAAGCAGGCTTTAGGGCTGACAATGACAATGCTGAACCGGATAAAAAAATCTCACAGCCGGTTATGTTTCCTTTTAATCCCAATAACCTCACCATAATACAATGGGAACAGCTTGGCCTCAGTGCCCGGCAAGCCGGGGTTATAAAGCATTATGAAGATAAAGGCGGCAAATTTTACAAAAAGGAGGATTTAAAAAAGATCTATGCCATTACAACCACCGATTACCAACGACTGGAACCATATATCAAGATCCCCGAAGCAGCATACACTTCTAAAAAAATTAAACCCGGTGAAATTATCGAGCTCAATACTGCTGATTCTGCAAAGCTTACAGAATTAAAAGGCATAGGCCCGGGTTTCGCTGTGCAGATAATCAGGTACCGGGGTAGGCTTGGCGGCTTTCTGCATAAAGAACAGTTAAAGGAAGTTTACGGGATAGATTCTTTAAAATATGAGGAGATAAAAAGCCAGATTTTAGTAAATGCCGAAAAGATCAGGAAGATAGATATTAATATCATCTCTTTCAACCAATTGAGGATCTTTCCCTATCTCAGCTATAAGCAGGCGAATGCGATTATTGAATACCGCAAGCAACATGGTAATTACACTTCCATGAATGATCTGAAAAACATTGTACTGCTTGATGAAGGAATTTTGCGTAAAATTGAACCATATATAAGTTTTAAATGATAGCGCAGCAAATAAAATCGGCCATTCGTGATATCCCTGATTTCCCAAAACCGGGAATCATCTTTAAAGATATTACCCCCATATTAAAAGATCCGAAACTGTGCGAAAACATAGTTGATGCCTTTGTGGAGCAATTACAGGGGATCCGTATTGATGCAATAGCCGGGATAGAAAGCCGTGGGTTTTTATTTGGTTTAACCCTTGCCACAAAATTAGGCGTTCCGTTTATCCCGGTACGCAAAGCGGGGAAGCTGCCCTTTACCATTAAACAAAAGGCTTACAAGCTGGAGTATGGTACCGCAACAATAGAACTGCATACTGATGCTTTTGAACCCGGGCAGCATATTTTAATTCATGATGATTTATTAGCAACCGGCGGTACCGCCCTTGCAGCCAGTGAACTGATCCAGGAAATGGGGGGGATTGTTGCAGGGTTTTCGTTTGTGGTTGGATTGGGATTTTTAAACGGATTGGATAGGATATCGCCTGTTTGTGATAAGGTGGTGGTGCTGGCGGGGTATTGAGTATGCTTTGACTTTGTTTGTTTTTATCCGTATTTTTGATAAGCATTTAAAGTAATATTGAAAAGAACGTTTAATTAATATCTTATGAATTTGCAATTTATTTCAGATAGCACAGGCAAAACAACAGGCGTTTTTATTCCAATAAATGAGTGGAATGAATTAAAAAGTAAATTTAAAGGCATTGAGCAAGAAGATATTGATGTACCAGAATGGCACAAAGATATAGTAAGGAATCGTTTGGATGATTATTTTAAAAATCCGGAAATAGCTATAGACTTCGATGTAGCGATGGACGATATTGAAAAAGGCCTATAAATGTATAAAGTATTAATCTTGCCTCTTGCTAAAATTGATGTTAAAGAGGCAGCCGATTGGTATAATTCAAGGCAAGAAGGACTTGGCAAAAAATTTATTTTCACCCCAATTCTCACCCAACAAACACCCCTGTAATAACTAAACCAACTATTCATACCATATACCAAATCGTTCTCTTTTCGCGCACTTTTTTAATGAAACTAATGCATAATTTATTGTGTTACTTTGCTGTAAACCAATAATAAATACATGGATTCTTTATTAACTGACACATCTGCAGGATACGATTTTTCTATCAACGATAATCAAAAAATGATAGGCCAGATGGCCAAAGATTTTGCCGAAAAACACATCAAACCACACGTAATGGAGTGGGACGAGGCACAACATTTCCCGGTTGAGCTTTTTAAACAATTGGGCGAACTGGGGATGATGAGCGTATTTGTACCGGAAGAATACGGTGGCTCGGGTTTCGGGTATTTTGAATATGTAACTGTTATAGTTGAAATTGCTAAGGTATGCGGGTCTATCGGTTTATCGGTAGCAGCACATAATTCGTTGTGTACCGGGCATATTCTTGCATTTGGTAACGAGGAGCAAAAACATCGCTGGCTTCCAAAGCTGGCGACTGCCGAATGGATAGGGGCATGGGGACTAACCGAGGCCAATACAGGTTCAGACGCGATGGGGATGAACACCACCGCGGTTTTGGATGGCGATCATTATATAGTAAATGGTTCAAAAAACTGGATCACACACGGTAAATCTGGTAATGTGGCCGTAGTAATGGTCCGTACAGGAAAAAAGGGAGATTCAAAAGGGATCTCGGCCCTGGTTATTGAAAAAGGAACCAAAGGATTGGTAAAAAAGAAAACAAGCTGGGCATGCGTGCATCAGAAACAACCGAGCTGATATTTGATAACTGCCGGGTGCCAAAAGAAAATCTGTTAGGTAATGAAGGCGACGGTTTTAAACAGGCAATGAAGGTACTGGATGGCGGCAGGATCTCTATCGCTGCTTTATCATTAGGTATTGCTAAAGGCGCTTTTGAAGCAGCATTAGCTTACTCAAAGGAAAGAAAGCAATTCGGACAGTCGATCAGCAATTTTCAGGGCATTGCCTTTAAGCTGGCAGACATGGCTACAGAAATTGAAGCTGCTGAGCTGTTAATTATGCAGGCAGCCGACCTAAAGAACAGGCATTTGCCGGTTACCAAGCAATCAGCTATGGCTAAATACTATGCATCAGAAGTTGCAGTACGTACAGCTACGGAAGCCGTGCAGATCTTCGGTGGCTATGGCTACACCAAGGATTTCCCTGTTGAAAAATACTATCGTGATGCAAAACTGTGCACAATAGGTGAGGGGACATCGGAGATTCAGAAGATTGTAATCAGCAGGGAGATATTGAGGTAATATGAAACAAAAGTTGGTTTAGATCATAAACCAACTTTTGCTTGTGGGATTTAATTCATGTATTTTTGTATATTGAGCATGATATTATTATGGAACGGATTGTATTAGAAGTTGATGGAGCATTAGCCAGGGCGTGGAAAAATAGTTCCCCTGCCTTAAGGTCAAGCTATGAAAATAAAATAACTGCTTTACTAAGGGAACTTAAAGAAGCGGAGTTTGATAATTTACTTAACAGAGCAGGAAAAATAGCCGAAGAAAACGGACTTACGGAAGAAAAATTAAAAGAACTGCTAAGTGACGAAGACTAATCTATTTGTAATTGATACAAATATTTTGATTAGCGCTTTTATTCTGCCTCATTCTACTGCGCGTAAAGCCCTTAATAAAGCCCGAAAGGAGGGAGTGGTTATACTTTCTCAAGCATCTGCAGATGAGTTCACCGAAGTTTTTATACGTCCAAAGTTTGATAAGTATCTTCCGTTAGAAATAAGATTAGAGATCATTGATGATTTTATTTCCCTTGCTTATTTAGTGAAACCCTCCATTAAAGTTGTTGAGTGCCGGGATTCAAAGGATGATAAATTTCTTGAATTAGCTTGTACTGATAATGTAAAATGCATCATTACAGGAGATCAGGATTTATTAGTCCTAAATCCTTTTCGTAGTATTCCTATAATGACGGCAGCTGAGTTTTTAGAAACTTAAAATGTTAACAGTATAATCAAAACTTCAATTGTTTTATATTTGGAATTCGGTGTTCTATTTTATTTAAAATCATCACTTGATAATCAAAATATTATCTTTACCTTTGCCCTCCCACGAAAGGAGGTATTTCAGGAATTATGATCATTATTAACGTAAAAGACGGCGAATCATTAGATAAAGCATTAAAACGCTTTAAAAAGAAATTTGAGAAGACGGGAGTTTTAAGAGAACTTCGTAGTCGCCAGGCATTTGAAAAGAAATCTGTGACCCGCCGTCACGTGGTTAAACATGCCATCTACAAGCAAAATATGAACTTAGAAGCAACCGTTTAATTCTTGTAAAAGAATTTTCGATTTTTCTAATCAATATAAAAAACTATTTGTACATTCATCGTTCGGATGTACAAGTAGTTTTTATGTTTATAGCCCGTTTTATCCGTTATATTGAATTCGAAAAGCGGTACTCCCCGCATACGGTATCGGCCTATCAATCAGACCTTGACCAGTTTATTGCCTTTTTAAATAATCCCGATAAACTAACTCCGGCGCCAGTCCCTGAAATAACACATCCCTCACAAATTACGCATTATCATATCCGCAACTGGATGGTTGAGCTGATGAACCACCAAATTATTGCGCGTTCCATCAACCGTAAAATTGCTACGCTGCGTAAGTACTTTAAATTTTTGCTGCAGGAGGGCGTTATTGAAATTAACCCTGCGTCGAAAATAAATACACCCAAGGTCCCTAAAAATTTACCGGTTATAGTTGAAGATGCTAAGCTGACGCAGATGCTTGATGAAAATGAGGTGTTCAGCCATGATTTTAAGGGCCTGCGCGATAAGCTGGTGATAGAGATGTTGTTTGGTACAGGCATGCGGCTTTCAGAGCTGCTGGGCGTTAAGGATAGTGATATAAATACTTATGAAGGAACAATAAAAGTTTTAGGTAAGCGTAACAAGGAGCGTATTATCCCGGTAAATAATGAATTGAAATTATTAATAGCTGAATACCAGCAGTTAAAGAAAAATCAGGATTTTTCCGGTAACAATTCCTTAACCTTGATCGTTACAGATAAAGGAGCAAATGCTTATTCAAAGCTCATTTATTTAATAGTGCAGAAATATCTATCCTACATATCAACTCAAAATAAAAAGAGCCCGCACGTGTTGCGTCACACTTTTGCAACCAGCCTGTTAAACCGCGGTGCCGATTTAAATGCAATTAAAGAACTTTTGGGTCATGCCAATTTGAGTGCTACTCAAATTTACACGCATAACTCAGTTGAACGGTTAAAGTCTATTTACAAACAAGCCCATCCAAAGGCGTAAAAAGGAGGAATCATGAAAATCACAGTGCAATCTATTCGTTTCAATGCAGACAAAAAATTATTGGATTTTATCCAGAAGAAGGCTGATAAGCTTGATACCTTTTATGATCACATTATTAGCGGTGAAGTTTATTTAAAGCTGGAGAATGTAGAAGACGAAGCCAATAAGATAACGGAGATTAAACTGATGCTGCCGGGAAGCCAAATGTTTGCCAAAGAGCAGTGCAAAACATTTGAAGAGGCCACAGATCTGGCGATCGAGAGCCTTAGAAAACAGATCGAAAAGCACAAACAGAAAAAAATTGCTACTGCCGAAGCTGCAAAAAAATCGGCCCTTGTAGCAGATGGAGATGATTTTTAGGCAAAAAAAGCTATGTTAAATAAGAAAAACTTTTTTATATTTATGCGTCAATATTAGGGGAATAATAATTGATATGGGCTTAATCTCTGAAACCCATGCATAATGCAAAAAAGTAGGAATACCAACCTTATTAAAAAATGAAAAAGTTCAAATTAACTCTCTTAAAATTAGGCAATGCTGAAGTGCTTACGAAAGAAGAAATGAAAAATGTAAAGGGAGGGGTGATGGCTTCGCCTTGCGGAAGTGGCCAAAACCTTTATCGTTGCGGCGTAAGTAACGATTGCGGTAGTGTTGGTGGTGTAACTTGTGGCGTAGACTCAATGGATGCTGTAAATCGGAACATTGCCTACTGGCAAGCAATAGGGTGTGGGGATTCATCTGTTGCATGTAACGGTATTGCTATTAGTTAAATATTAAGTTTCTGCTAACTAATTAGCTGGTAAAAACCTATTCCTTTAAAACCCCACCGCCCCAAGACGGTGGGGTATAGATAGCGGCAAGAGCAGTTCAAAAGGCATGTAAATCAATTAAAACGGAATGGATTATTCTGCAAATTGTTATTTACTTAACACAATATGAAAAAGATTATATTAATACCTTTGGTGTTTTTTGCGTCTGTCAATGTTTTCAGTCAGCTTAAAAACAATGTCAATATCAATTTTGACATAAAAAACTCTATTTCACAAAAATTAGATGTTTATCTTTATAAAGACGAGAATGTAATATTGCTAAAGACTTTCCAACTTGGAATAAAACCAAACGAAAATATTAATATAATTATTCCAGTTGAAGGTAAAGAGAAAGAACTATCGATGACCCTCAATTTTTCAAATCACGGGCCAAGTGGTAAATTGATTTTAATACCAGGAGAACAATTATTTATTAGCACAGATCTGTCAGATTCCCATTATTTCGAAAATACTACATATAAAGGGTCAAGACTCACACAAGAGTTCATTGATTTTAGTAAATCAAACGTAAAGCTTGGTAAAGAGTACGTTAAGTCAAAAAATAATTATATGGATGCGCTTATGGCGGGCAAGTCCGATACAGTTATATTAAAACACATCAGGGATTCGATTAACACTTTAAGAATTAATCATCAAAGAAACTTAGGGCTTATAACTAATAGCCCTGCCATGTTGCAATTTGTATTGGCAGGTACCGGGGCTTATGGATATAATTTTAGCAGTGCCGAATATCAGATGTTAAAAGAGAAATTTAAGGATGATCCTTATACCATAAAAATTATCAACGCCTATGAGAGCAGTACTGTACCGGGTAATGATAATAGTTACGAAATTAACGCGGTTAAAACTGGCAGCTACCTTACTGATTTTACACTGCCAGACCGTCAGGGTAAGCAGGTTAGCTTATCCCTGTTTAAAGGAAAATATGTTTTGGTTGATATATGGTCAAGTTGGTGTGTTCCTTGTCGTGAAGAAATGCCTTATTTAAAAGAAGCTCAACAGCGTTTTGGTAAAAATAATTTCATGATACTAACTGTTTCTATTGATGAAAAACATGATAGCTGGACAACGGCAATTGAAAAAGACGGCACAAAAGAGTTTATTCACCTCATTGATGATAAAGGCTGGAATAGCAGTATAGTAAAAGAGTACCAAATAAAGGCAATCCCCAGTAATTTTTTAATTGATCCCTCGGGTAAGGTCATAGCAAAAGATATTAGAGGTGAGGATATGCTCATGCTGCTATCCGGCTTATTTATAAAGAATACCTTTTAAAAGGCACTCTTCTTTATTACGAATAGCTCAGATTTGACAATTCCTAAAAGAGTTGTCAAATCTCAAATTCTTTTATGATCACATTATTAGTGGTGAAGTTTATTTAAAGCTGGAGAATGTAGAAGACGAAGCCATAAGATAACGGAGATTAAACTGATGCTGCCGGGAAGCCAAATGTTTGCCAAAGAGCAGTGCAAAACATTTGAAGAGGCCACAGATCTGGCGATCGAGAGCCTTAGAAAACAGATCGAAAAGCACAAACAGAAAAAAATTGCTACTGCCTAAGCTGCAAAAAAGCAGTTTTACTGACGGTAACAGACGAATTTTGAACTTAATAAAGGTTATTTTTAAACGTAAATCGGTGGGTTTCAGCCTGCCGATTTTTTTTTAGAAAATAAATTTTGTTCAGCACTAAATTTGTGTAAATTTGCAATCCCTTTCAGAGAGGTATGTAAATGACTTCTCGCTGTTGAAAGGGTTGGTTCTTTAAAATAAAAAATACAGCCTTATTAATTAACCGGTACAATTCCGCAGATCGATAATGATCGTCGGAGGTAAGAAGGTTAATAATTTAAGCCTCCTTAGCTCAGCTGGTAGAGCGACTGACTTGTAATCAGTAGGTTCAACTTTGAACATTGCGAATCCGAAATCAACAAATGGGGGGATACCAGAGCGGTCAAATGGGGCGGACTGTAAATCCGCTGCTTCGGCTACGAAGGTTCGAATCCTTCTCCCCCCACAAATTAATTAGTGAGGGATGAATTGGTGAGTTGGTGATTGAATTTTATAATTCAATAAATCACTAACTCGCTAATTCACTCATTTAATTTAAAAGCGGAAGTAGCTCAGTTGGTAGAGCGATAGCCTTCCAAGCTATAGGTCGCGAGTTCGAACCTCGTCTTCCGCTCAATGATATGTCGGATTTCGAAATTTCGATTTCGGACTTTTAAAAAGATG
>Ga0193726_1001637_pt1 | contig 16937 bp, 15 predicted proteins | sample H2c1metaG_FD_144928 | JGI IMG/M metagenome (GOLD analysis project Ga0193726, IMG submission 144928) | Soil microbial communities from a riparian zone of the East river system, Colorado, United States - H2c1 | ecosystem: Environmental > Terrestrial > Soil > Riparian zone | place: USA: East River... | reverse complement strand
CCTTAACTGTTCGTATAATCACCCCGTGCAAACCATTCAAGTAGACCTCGGCCCCTCCAGTTACCCCATTACCATAGGCGCGGGGTTGCTGACCGATCGCGAACTGTTGGATATGCAGATTCCGGGCCGCGACCTCATGATCGTCACCAATGCCACCGTGGCCAAGCTGTATCTTGCAAAGTTGAGCGGGAGCTTTTCCCAAAGGCGCATTGCCGAGTGCATCTTGCCGGATGGTGAACAGCACAAGACACTGCAAACGGCCGGCTGGGTATTCGACGCGTTGGTCGCCAACAAGATGAATCGCGATGCGACCGTGCTGGCGCTGGGCGGCGGCGTGGTCGGCGACATTGCGGGCTTTGCCGCGGCGTCTTATCAGCGAGGCATCGGTTACGTGCAACTGCCCACGACGCTCCTGGCCCAGGTGGATTCCTCAGTCGGCGGAAAGACCGGGGTGAATCACCCAGGCGGCAAAAATCTGATAGGCGCCTTCTATCAGCCGCAGGCCGTGATCGCAGACACGGATGCGCTGGCCACGTTGCCGGACCGGGAACTGAAGTCGGGACTTGCCGAGGTGATCAAGCACGGCTGCGTTTGGGATCCGCTGCTGTTCAATTGGTTGGAACGTGAGATGCCGAAGCTGCTGACGAGAGATGCCGCGGCACTCACCTATGCCATCAGCAGGTCTTGCGAGATCAAGGCCACGGTGGTCGCCCGCGACGAGCGCGAGCACGACCTTCGGGCCATCTTGAATTTCGGCCATACTTTTGGCCATGCCATCGAGGCCGCGACCGGTTACGAGAAATACCTGCACGGCGAGGCGGTGGGCTTGGGTATGCTCATTGCAGCGGATCTGTCGCACCGCTTGGGACTGATCGACGCCGCCGTCAAGGAACGCTTGCGCGACATCCTGACGCGAACCGGGTTGCCGACCGAGGCGCCCCGCATCGGAGCCGCGAAGGCTTACGAATTGATGCAAATGGACAAAAAGGTCGTTGCCGGAGCTGTTCGCCTGGTCCTTCTTGAAAAGCTCGGCCGCGCGATCGTCACCGACCAGTACTCGAAGGCGGCGCTCGACGCCACCCTCGCCGAGCACTTCAAATGACTGCGCCGGTCAACATGAGCGGCGGGTTCGCGTGAGCACGCTGGCGCCGTATGCCGCCCATGCCGAGGACTCCAGAGGGCGCCGTTATCCTGAGCCTGCCCCGGACTATCGATCCGAATTTCAGCGCGATCGCGATCGCATCGTGCATTCCACCGCGTTTCGTCGATTGGTGTACAAAACCCAGGTCTTCGTCAACCACGAAGGCGATCTCTACAGAACTCGGCTGACCCATTCGCTCGAGGTCGCGCAAATAGCGCGCACCGCCGCTCGCGCGCTGCAGCTGAATGAAGAATTGTCCGAGGCCATCTGTCTCGCGCATGACCTTGGACACACGCCCTTCGGCCACGCGGGCCAGGATGCGCTGAATGACTGCATGGCCGATTTCGGGGGTTTCGAACACAACCTGCAGTCGCTTCGCGTGGTTGACGAACTCGAGGAACACTATGCGGAATTCGACGGCTTGAACTTGACCTTCGAATGCCGCGAAGGAATTCTCAAGCATTGCTCCTACAACAACGCCGTTCTGCTCGGCGACGTGGGTGAGCGCTTCATCAATCGTCAGCAGCCGGGCTTGGAGGCGCAACTCGCGAATTTCGCCGATGAAATCGCCTATAACAATCACGACGTCGAGGACGGCATTCGCGCCGGCCTCATCAGCGTCGAGCAGCTCTTGGCCGTGCCGCTGTTTCGCGGCTACCACGATGAAGTTCAGGCGAAGTACCCGACGCTGGCCGGCCGGCGGCTCGTCTACGAGATTTTGCGGCGGATGATCAACCATCTGGTCAGCGACCTGATCGATTCCTCGGCGGCGCGGCTTGGCCAATCGGCAGTCCGTTCAATAGCCGAGGTCAGAACGCACCCGAAGGCGCTGATCGGATTCAGCGACACCACCCGCGAACTGAATTACCAACTGAAGTCCTTTCTGCGCGAGCAGCTCTACAAACACTACAAGGTGCGGCGCATGACCGCCAAGGCGCGCCGCGTGGTGCGTGAACTGTTCGACGCATTTTTCAACGACCCGGCGCTGATGCCCGATGAGCACGAGGCGCGTACTCGATTGGAATTGGTGCCCGGCCCCGCGGGCCGCGCCCGCGCGGTGGCCGATTACATCGCCGGCATGACCGACCGGTATGCGATTCTCGAGCATAGCCGTCTGTTCGAACCCAGCGAGCGAACGTGAGCGGACGGCAAGCGGCATAAAGAGTATCGATGAGCGACATCTTGAAAAACGACCTATTGCTGCGCGCCCTGCTGCGCGAGCCCACGCCGCGGCGTCCGATTTGGCTGATGCGCCAGGCGGGACGGTATCTGCCGGAATATCGTGCGACACGCACGCGCGCCGGCGGATTTTTGGAGATGTGCACGAATCCGGAGATTGCCTGCGAAATCACGCTGCAGCCGGTGAACAGATTTCCGCTCGACGCCGCCATTTTGTTTTCTGACATCCTCACCATTCCGCATGCTATGAACTTGGGACTGGAATTCGAGGCGGGCGAGGGTCCTCGGTTCGAGCACCCGGTTCGTACGCCCGCCGACATCGACAAGCTCGGCGTGCCTGACCCGGGGCGGGAGCTCAAGTACGTAATCGACGCTGTCGCACGCGTGCGCCGCGAGCTGGACGGCCGGGTGCCTTTGATCGGATTCGCGGGTAGTCCTTGGACCGTGGCGACCTACATGGTGGAAGGAGGCAGCAGCAAGACCTTCGGCGTGATCAAACGCATGATGTACGAGTCACCGCGGCAGCTGCATCGCCTGCTCGATCTGCTTGCCAAGGCGACGATTCTTTACTTGAATGCGCAAATCGCCGCCGGCGCGCAAGCCGTGATGCTGTTCGACACGTGGGGCGGCGTGCTCACGCCTGCGCAGTACGAAGAATTCTCGTTGCGTTACATGGCGCAGGTGATTGCTGCGCTGACGCGAAAATCGGAAGGGCGCAGGGTTCCCAACATAGTCTTTACGAAGGGCGGCGGCGCCTGGCTGCCCAAAATCGCCGCCATCGGCTGCGATGCCGTCGGCGTCGACTGGACCACGGATTTGAGCGACGCCCGCCAGGCTGTCGCCGGGCGCGTGGCATTGCAGGGCAATCTCGACCCTTCGGCGCTTTTTGCCACGCCCGAAACCCTGCGCACCGAAACCTTGCGGGTGCTGGACAGTTACGGCCCGGGCGCCGGTCATGTGTTCAATCTGGGGCACGGCATCACACCCGATGTCGATCCTGAGCGCGTAGCGCTGCTCGTCGAGACGGTCCAGAACTACCAGGTATCGCCGGACTAATACTTCGGCACCGTGAGTTTGACGGCGCTGGGCCGCTCAACATCACGGTGCGGGAAGATGAGTTTCGAGTGGCTATCTTTCGAGTGGCTATCTTAAGTCGTGCGGCGTCATTCGCACTGGTAGGCTGGAAAGTCAACTGTCGTCCGAACACCCGCCGCTCGCGTCGACATCGTGATGTCGATCGGTTGAAGTATCCGTCAGGCGAGCGCTACAACAACCGATCATAGTTACTAACGAATCGCGGCGCCGGCCGGGCCGGCGCCTCGCAGCTCATCGCGCAGCGCGCGGCGCAAAATCTTACCCACGTTCGTCTTGGGCAACTCAGTGCGAAAATACACATGGCGGGGCACTTTGTAGCCGGTGAGTTCCTTGCGGCAAAACGCGACCAATGCTTCCGCGGTGAGATTCGGATCTTTCTTGACGACGAACAGCGCGACCACTTCACCGGAATTCTCGTCGGGCTGCGCAACCGCGGCGACCTCCAGAACGCCGGGGTGCGCGGCGGCGATGCTCTCGATTTCATTCGGATAGACGTTGAATCCCGATACCAAGATCATGTCTTTTTTGCGGTCCTCGATGTAGACGAAGCCTTCAGCGTCCATGCGGCCGATGTCGCCGGTGCGCAGCCAATCGCCGAACATCACCAGTTCCGTTTCGTCAGGACGGTTCCAATAGCCGCGCATCACCTGCGGCCCGAATACACAGAGTTCACCGACTCCGTTGACGGGCAGTTCTTGGCCGGCGTCATCGCGAATGGAAACATCCGTCGAGGAAACGGGCAGCCCGACCGATCCGTTGAATGCCAGGCCGATGGGGTTGGCCGTAACCATCGGCGATGTTTCGGTGAGCCCCCAGCCCTGGGCAACGATGCTGCCCGTGACTTCCTTCCAACGCGCCGCCACCGTCGGCTGCACGGCCATTCCGCCGGCGAAAGTGGCCCGCAGTGCGCTGAAATCCACGCTTGCAAATCCGGGCGTGTGCAGCAATGCGTTGAACAGCGTATTGACACCGCTGATGAAGTTGAACTTGTACTTGTTCAGTTCCGCCACGAATGCCGGAAAATCCCTGGGGTTGGTGATCAGGACGTTGCGCGCGCCCAAGGGCAGGAATGCCAGACAATTGCTGGTGAGCGCGAAGATGTGATACAGCGGCAGCGCCGTGATCACGACGCGGCCGCCGCCCGCTTGCAACGCAGGCCTTATCCATGCCAGGGATTGCAGCAGGTTGGCCACCATGTTGCGATGGGTTAGCACCGCGGCCTTGGCCACACCGGTTGTGCCGCCCGTGTATTGCAGAAAGGCGATGTCCTCGGATCCCAAGGTGACCGGCTCCAATTTGAGTCCGAGACCGCTGCCCAGTACGTTTTTGAACGACAATGCGCCGGGCATTTTCCAGGGCGGAACTTGCTTGCGCACATGGCGCAGCACGAAATTCACGATCATGCCCTTCGGAATGCCCAGCAAATCGCCGACACCGGTGACGAGCACGTTCTTCAAATCCGTGCGCGGCAATACCTGCTGCAGCACATGCACGAAGTTCTCGACGATCACGATGGCCTTGGCGCCCGAATCCTTCAATTGATGTTCGAGCTCGCGGGGCGTGTACAGGGGATTGGTGTTCACCACCACCATGCCGGCGCGCAGCGCGCCGAACAGCGCGACGGGATACTGCAAAATATTCGGCATCATCAATGCCACACGATCACCGCGGACCAGCCCTGCTTTGTGCTGCAGCCATGCGCCAAAGGCCCGGCTGAGCTCGTCGAGCTGCGCATAGGTGAGAGTCGCGCCCATGTTGGTGAAGGCCGGCATCTGACGATAGGTCGTGAACGCCTCCTCGATCGCCTCCTTGAGCGAGGGGTAGGCGTCAGGGTCGATGTCCGCGGGTACGCCGGGAGGGTATTGATTCAGCCAATTTCGATCCAAGCGGGTATGCCTCTTGATTTGTAACGCGTGTATAGCATCGGATCATGAAGCCAGCAACGTGCCTGCACCTTGCGGGTACACTAGAGGCGGCGCGCGGCGCAGACTTGAGACCATGAGGCTTGGAATGACCAGATATGTGCGGCGATTGATCGGCGTCACCATGTGCATCGCGCTTTCCGGCTGCGTCATCGGCAGCGGTCCATGCCTGTGGCTGCAGGTCAGGCACGACTTCACCGGGCGCGTGCATTTCCGAGAATTTCCGCGCGCCGATGGCATCGATACGGCGCCGATTCTGATATTGGACAAGACTCAATACATCTACGCCCCGCCGCAAAGTTTTCACTGTCTGGCGGCGAACGATGTGCAACTCATCGGCTTGACGGAACTTCCCGACAGCGTCGGCGAGAATACCCATGTCACTGTCGATGGCAAGGTGCTCGAAGGCGTTGCGCAGGGCCAATACACGCGCTTTGTCATTCAAGTGAACAGCATATTGCCGATCGAACGCCTGCACTGAGCCGCGATCGCATTCGGTGAAAATCGGTTTACAATCCGTCTGACCGAACTAACCAGGGAGTGAACGTTCATGAAAAACATAACTGTTGCCGGCTTCATCGGGGCGCCCTTGCTGGTATTCGCATTGGCGATGCCGAGTTTCGCCGCGGACCCGGCCCCGACGACTTGCAAGGATGGAACCACCAGCACATCGACGGGTAAGGGTACCTGCAGCGGTCACGGTGGCGTGCAAAAGGCCGCGAAGACCCCGGCTTCGGCCGCGGCACCCGCAAAGACGGCTGCGCCGGCAACACCGGCAACACCGGCAACACCGGCGGCGACGGGCGCGACGACGACATGCTCGGACGGAACGACCACCACGTCCTCGGGCAAGGGCACCTGCAGCGGCCATGGCGGCATCCAGAAAGCAGCGAAAGCCAAGCCCGCGACAGCGGCGACTGCCGCCGCGCCGGCTGCTGCTGCTCCGCCGGCCACGCCGGCCACGCCTGCGGTTGCGGCTCCGGCCGCGACCAGCGCTGCCAAGTCATCGACGGCGACCAAGTCAGCGCCGACTGCCACGGCCAGCAATACCGATCCGACCGGCGCGACGGCCAAGTGCAAAGACGGCACTTACTCCAAGTCAGCGCACCGTAGCGGCACGTGCTCGAGCCATGGCGGCGTGGCAGAGTGGCTGACGGCTGCCCAGTAGGCCAGCGCCTGATCTATTCGCGGCTGATCCGCTCGCGGTTGATCTATTTGCGCAGCAGCGGCTTGAGCGTCGGCCAGACATTCTCGAGCAATACCGGCTGACCGGCGGCGTTCGGATGAATATCATCGCCCTGCAGTAGCGTCTGGGAAAGGGCGATGTCGGTCAGCAGGAACGGCACCCAAGGCACTTTCCTGTCGCGCGCCAAATCGCTGAAAACCAAGGCAAATTGCCCTGTGTACTCGGGCCCGTAGTTGGGCGGCATGCGCATTCCCAGCAGCAACGTCTTCGCGCCGGCCGCGGTCGCCAGCTCGACCATCTGGGTCAGATTGGCGCGCATTTGGGCGATGGGCAGCGCGCGCAAACCGTCGTTGCCGCCCAGTTCGAGAATGACGATCCTCGGGTGGTGAAGTTCCAGCGCGCGCGGCAGACGCGCAAGTCCGCCCGCGGTGGTCTCGCCGCTGACACTGGCATTGACGACTTGGTAACCGTACCCTTCGGTATTGAGCCTCGTCTTGAGCAATTCCACCCAGCCTTGTTCTACGTGCGCCAGCCCGTAGCCGGCGCTGATGCTATCGCCGAATACGAGAATCACCGGTGCTTCGGCTCGGGCCGAGGCGGATGCAACTATCAAGACGAACAGTGCCAAAAGCCGTTTCACGAGCGCTCCTGATGCAAGATCAAGTCAATCTCAAAGCTGAACAAATCGTTCTCGAAGCCAAGAACGTGTCGAAAACCGTCGCAAGCCCTGACGGCTCCCTGACCATTCTCGCCGATGTGAGCCTCAGCGTGCGAACCGGCGAGACTTTGGCCATCGTCGGGGCATCCGGCGCGGGCAAATCCACCCTGTTGGCGTTGCTTGCCGGCCTCGATTCACCGAGCACCGGACGCGTGTTGATCGCCGGCATCGACCTGACGGAACTCGACGAAGATGGACGCGCGGCGATTCGCGGCAAGCATGTCGGGTTTGTATTTCAGTCGTTTCATCTCATCCCTTCGCTCACCGCCATCGAAAACGTCATGCTGCCGCTCGAGCTCGGCGGCCGGCGCGACGCGCGCCAAGCGGCGGCGGCGGCGCTTGAGCAAGTGGGACTGACGCCGCGGATGGCGCATTACCCGAAGCAATTGTCCGGCGGCGAGCAGCAGCGCGTGGCCATTGCGCGCGCCTTCGTGACCCATCCCGCCGTGCTGTTTGCCGACGAGCCCACGGGTAATTTGGATACGGCGACCGGGCAGCGCATCACGGATCTGCTGTTCGAACTCAATCGCAATAGCGGCAGCACGCTGGTGTTGGTTACGCACGATCGCGGCCTCGCGAAGCGCTGCAATCGCGTGTTGGAGCTCGACGCCGGGCACACGGTCGACGCCGGCCATACGGTCGACGCTGGCCATGCGGTCGACGCCGAGCGCAGGGCGAATTGATGCAAGCGCTGCGTTTTGCGCTACGCAATCTCTGGCGCGACCTGAAGTCGGGCGAGCTTTCCGTGTTGCTTCTGGCGTTGGTGGTGGCGGTTTTGTCGCTGACAGCGGTTGGCTTCTTCACCAGCCGCATTTCGCAGGGCGTGCGGGCGCAAGCGGCTGAGGTGCTGGCGGCGGATTTGCGCCTGGAAGCGCCATCTTCCATCCCCGCACGCTACTTCGATGAGGCCCGCAAACGCGGCCTCCGCAGCGCGCAAGTATTGTCATTTCCCACCGCCATCTTCAGCGGGGATGTGAGCCAGTTGGCGGCGCTGAATGCGGTGACGCCGAGTTATCCGTTGCGCGGGCACGTGCGTATTGCCGACGCGCCGTTCGGCGTGCCGCGCACCACCACCCAAGTGCCCGGCCGCGGCGAGGTTTGGATCGACGCCCGCATCATCGCTCAGCTCAAACTGGAACTGGGAACGTCCCTGCGCATCGGCACGGCCACCTTTCGCGTCACCGAGGTTCTCGACTACCGGCCGGACCAGGGCACAGGATTGGTCAATCTCGCGCCAGCCGCGTTGCTCAACTATGACGACATCGCTTCGACCCAACTGGTTCAGGAGGGTAGCCGCGCCACATACGCCGCTCTGTTTGCGGGCAGTCCGGCGGCAGTTGCCGATTTTCGAGAGTTCTTGAGCAAATCCAAGGCGCCGGGAGAGCGTTTGAGAGACGTCGAGGACTCCAGTCGGCAGCTCAATTCCGCCATCGACCGCGCCAGCCGATTTCTCAATCTGGCCAGCCTCGCCTCGGTGTTGCTGGCTGCCGTCGCGGTTGCCATGGGCGCGCGACGCTATGCCGCGCGCCACATCGACGCCGTCGCTTTGATGAAGTGCATGGGCGCTGCGCAGGGTTTCGTGCTCGCGATCTCCATCATTGAGCTGACGCTGCTGGCGCTGTTTGCGGTCGCCATCGGAACGCTTCTCGGCTACTTGGCCCAATCGGGATTGGTGTGGCTGCTCAAGAGCCTCATCCCCAGTGAGCTTCCCGCAGCCTCATTGTCGCCCTTGCCGATCGCACTGGTCACGGTGCTCGCCATGCTCATTGGCTTCGCCTTACCGCCGCTGCTGCAGCTGAAGAGCACGCCCCCGGCGCGGGTATTGCGCAAGACCGTAACCGCGCCGCCGCTGCGCTATGGCGTGAGCTATTTGCTGGCGCTCGCGGCATTGTTCGCGATTCTCTGGAGCATGGTGCGCGACACCGAGCTGGTCTTGAGCCTCTTGGCCGGCGTGCTCGGCGTCGGCGTGGTGCTGACCTTGGCAGGCTACGCGTTGGTGCGCCTGACCAGCCGCCTGCGCGGCGGCGTCGGCGTGGCCTGGCGCTACGGCCTTGCCAATGTGTCGCGCCGCGGCACCGGCAGCGTGGTGCAGATCGTCGCCTTCGGCCTGGGGTTGATGATGTTGCTGCTGCTGGCGGTGGTTCGCGGCGATCTGCTGGCCGATTGGCGGCGCAGCCTGCCGAGCGATGCACCCAACAATTTCCTGGTCAACATCCGCCCCGACCAACGCCAGGCTCTGCAGGAGTTTTTGAGCGCTCACGGCTTGGGCGCGCCGCAGATGCATCCGATGGTGCGTGCGCGCATCACCGCGCTCAATGCGCAGCCCGCGGCTTCGCTGAAGTTGAAAGGCGATTCCGCCCGCGGCTTCATCGAGCGGGAACAGAATCTGAGCTGGTCGGCCGACATGATGGAAGACAATCAATTGCTCGAGGGCCGCTGGTGGACGGCTGCGGATGCGGGCAAGCCGCTGGTTTCCATCTCCACCGAGTACGCGGATGCCCTGCATTTGCAGATCGGCGATAAATTGAGCTTGGATGTGGCCGGCGAACCGTTGACGGTGGAGGTGGCCAGTATCCGGAAAGTACGCTGGGACAGTTTTCGGCCGAATTTCTTCCTGGTGTTTCCGCCGGGGCTGCTGGACGGCGCCGCCGGCACCTACATGACCAGCCTGTATCTGAACGCCGTGCAGCGACTGGCGCTCGCCGATCTGGTGCGCGAATTTCCGACGGTTTCGGTAATCGACGCGGACGCCATTCTCAAACAGATCCGCGACATCATGGACCGGGCATCGCTGGCGGTGCAGTACGTATTCTTGTTCACCCTGGCGGCGGGAGTCGTGGTGCTGCTGGCAGCCGTGCAGTCGACCCGTGATGAGCGGCGCTATGAGAGCGCGATGCTGCGCACCTTGGGCGCGAGCCGCAGTACGGTGCTGCAGGGCGTGGCTGCGGAATTCTCCGCACTCGGTTTTTTATCCGGCACGTTGGCCGCGTTCGGCGCAACCGGCGTGGGCTGGATATTGGCGGAACAGCTGTTTTCGCTGAAGTTCACGCTCGATCCATGGGTCTGGGTCACCGGCTTGGTGTGCGGCACGATATTGGTCGGCTTGAGCGGAACGCTGGCAACGCGAAGCGTAGTCAACACGCCGCCCATCGTTACGTTGCGCGACGATTGAACCAGAGCGACAACCAAAGCGGCGTTTGAACCAACGGCGCCGCTCAAAGCTCACTTCACTTCGAGTATCAGCCAGCCTATGGGAATCGGAATACCGCGCGGCGGCAGTGCCTCGATTCGCACATTGTAGATGCCGGCAGACAGGCCGGTGGAATTTAAGGTAACGCGCAGTTCACCATTCGAATCTTTGAGCAGATTGTTCAGTACCAGCGCGCGACCCTGATCTTGCTTGTCCACGAAGAGGCGAAATTGCGTCAGCTTCTGGGTGTAGCCAAGGTCTATGTGCACGTCCATCAGCAGCGGCGCGGTTCGGCTGAGCGTGATGCGTGCGCGGTCTATGCCGGGCGCATGATCCGGAGACACCAGAATGGCTTTTTCGGCGGCAGGCTGCACCAGCGGCCCTTGGCTGATCACGCGCTTGGTGTCTTCGAGTTTTCCCTGAAGGGATGAATATTTTCCCGCCAATGACCAAAACGCCACCAGGCTGATGAAAGTCACCGCGCCCAACCCGATGAGAATATAAATGCTCTTCCACCACGGGGGCGTCGGCTCTCCCAGGTCTTGCGGCCGGCCACTGGCTTCCAGCAGTTTCAGGCTGGCCTGCGCGCGTACCGGCAGGTTCAGCTCATTCAGGTAATCCGGATGCGCGCGGCACCACTGTTCAAGATCGCGAGCCCCCTTGAACGGCAATTTGTTTTCCAGATACCGTTCCACGAGCTTATGTTCTTCGATGAATTTACGATCGAAGCGCGGCGAGATGGGCGCTGGTTTTCCTTGTGAAATGGTGCGGGCATTCATGGCAAAATTTTCCTGGACAGCCTATTTTGCCGGGTCGGGCGTGCGCAATATGTGAAATGATCGGCATCTAGCCCCTAGCGCTCTTTGAGGTCTGAGACGGGCATCACGAAATATCGTCGGCTGCCCCAACTGCGCTGTCCTCAGGCCTTTTTCGTCATCGCGCCGCCCAACACGTCGCACACCGCGGCTATGGCCGCCTCGCGCGTGCTGGACTTGCGCCATACGGCGCCCACCTTTCGGGTCGGCGTGGGTTTGCTGAATTGCCGAATGGTCAAGCCGCGTTGCGATCCGAACGGCGATTCCACCGCCAGTTCAGGCAGCAATGTGATCCCTAGGCCCGCCACCACCATCTGGCGCAGCGTCTCGAGACTGGTCGCGCGAAAGTCCTCAGCCTCGCGCACATCGACGCGGCTGCAAACTTCCAACGCTTGATCGCGCAGGCAGTGACCGTCCTCCAGCAGCAGCAAGGTCTGGCCTTTGAGGTCCTGCACCTTGATGGTCGTCTTGGCAGCCAGCGGGTGATGGTTGGGTAGCGCCACGGTAAAGGCCTCCTCATACAGCGCACGCGACTCCAGCCCGTCCTGCGGCACGGGCAGCGCCATGATGCCAAGATCAATTTCCCCGTCGCGCAGGCGCTTCAGCAGCGCTTCCGTTTGGTACTCATAGAGCATGAGCCCCAGATGCGGAACCGCCTTGCGGATCTTCGGCATGACGCGCGGCAACAAATAAGGTCCGATCGTGGGGATGAGCGCCACCTTGAGTTTCCCGGCGAAAGGATCGGTATTGCTGCGCGCCAGCGCGACGATTTCCTCACCCTCGTCCAGCATGCGCCGCGCACGAACCACGATTTGCCTGCCCACCTCGGTGAGCTGTACGTTCTTAGGTTGTCGTTCCACCAGTTTGACGCCAAGATATGCCTCGAGCTTCTTCAACTGAGCCGATAGCGTCGGCTGGCTGACGAACGAGCGCTCCGCCGCCTTGCCGAAATGACCGGTGTCGGCCAGCGCCACCAGATATTTGAGATCCTTGAGATTCATCGATCGATACCCATAGACACAGTCTATCAAGATCATCATAACAATCAATATGATTAATGATGATTCGACTGCTATCATGGCCTTCAGTTTCAAAACCTGCCGAGGAGTTCTCCATGTCTCTGATCAATACCGAAATCAAGCCGTTCAAGGCGACCGCATATCACAACGGCAAGTTCGTGCCCGTGACAAACGAAACCCTCAAGGGCAAGTGGTCGGTGTTTGTGTTCTACCCTGCCGATTTCACCTTTGTGTGTCCGACCGAACTCGGTGATCTCGCCGACAACTATGCCGAATTCAAGAAATTGGGCGTGGAAGTCTATGGCGTGTCCACCGACACGCACTTCGCCCACAAGGCGTGGCACGACACCTCGGACACCATCAAGAAGGTGCAGTACCCGCTGGTCGGTGATCCGACCGCCACGCTGGCGCGTAATTTCGAAGTGCTCATCGAAGAGGATGGCCTTGCGTACCGCGGCACATTCGTCATCAACCCTGAAGGCAAGATCAAGGTCATGGAAGTGCACGACAATGGCATCGGCCGTGACGCGAAGGAGCTGCTGCGCAAAGTGAAAGCCGCTCAATACGTGGCCTCGCATCCGGGCGAAGTGTGCCCCGCGAAGTGGACCCCGGGCGCCGATACGCTCAAGCCCTCGCTCGACTTGGTCGGCAAGATCTAACGCGAAGGGGTTATCGGTCCGGTGCAAGGGCGCCGGACCATTTCCCAAATGACAGCGACATAACGGGACGCAACATGCTCGACACCAACCTTAAGGCTCAGTTACAGGGTTACCTGGAGAGGATCTCGCGGCCCGTGGAAATCGTGGCGTCCTTGGATGACAGCGACAAATCGCAGGAAATGCTCGAGTTGCTGAACGACATCGAGTCGGTCTCCGGCCTGGTGAAGCTCGACGCGCAGCGCGACGACAGCCAGGTAAAACCCTCGTTTGCCCTGCGGCGGCCCGGTGCCGCGGCGCAGGTGCGCTTTGCGGGTGTGCCGATGGGCCATGAGTTCACGTCCCTGGTGCTTGCGTTGCTGCAAACCGGCGGCTATCCGCCGAAAATCGATGAGGCCATGGCCGAGCAGATTCGCAATCTGGAGGGCGACTTCAATTTCGAGACCTTCGTGTCGCTCACCTGCCAAAGCTGTCCGGACGTGGTTCAAGCGCTGAATGCGATGGCGGCGCTGAATCCGAAGATCCGTCACACCATGATCGATGGCGCGGTGTTCCAGGAAGAAGTCACGCGCCGCGAAGTGATGGCCGTGCCTGCGGTGTTCTTGAACGGTGAGCCGTTCGGACAAGGCCGCATGGAGCTGGAGGAAATCGTCCACAAGCTGGACGCGGGGGCGGCCGTGCGCCAAACCGAAAAACTGAACGCGAAAGCACCCTATGACGTGCTGGTGGTGGGCGGTGGGCCGGCAGGAGCTGCGGCGGCCATCTATGCCGCGCGCAAGGGCATTCGCACCGGCATTGCCGCGGAACGTCTCGGCGGACAGTTGTTGGATACGGTCGGCATCGAGAACTTCATCTCGGTGAAGGAGACCCAAGGTCACAAATTAGCCTCAGGTTTCGAGCAGCATGTCACCACCTACGATGTGGACGTGATGAATTTGCAGCGTGCCGAAGCCTTGGTTCCCGGCGAACTCCTCGAGGTGAAGCTGGCCAGCGGAGCCTCGCTCAAGGCGCGCTCCGTGGTGATCGCAACCGGTGCGCGCTGGCGTGAAATCAACGTGCCCGGCGAGCGCGAATATCGCAATCGCGGCGTTGCCTATTGTCCGCACTGCGATGGCCCGTTGTTCAAGGGCAAGCGGGTCGCCGTGGTCGGCGGCGGAAATTCCGGCGTCGAAGCCGCGATCGACCTTGCCGGCCTCGTCAGCCATGTCACCCTCATCGAATACGATCCGCAACTGCGCGCCGATGCGGTGCTGACGCGCAAGCTGATGAGTCTGTCGAACGTGACGGTGATCACCGGCGCACAAACCACCGAAATCATCGGCGATGGACAGCGAGTCATCGGCCTCAAGTACAAGGTACGTTCCAGCGGGGAGATGCGCGACGTCGAACTCGCCGGCGTGTTCGTGCAAATCGGACTGCTGCCGAATACCGATTGGCTCAAAGGCACGGTCAAGCTATCGCCGCGCGGCGAGGTGGAAGTCGATGCGCGGGGCCAGACCTCGGTGCCGGGCGTATTCGCCGCCGGGGACTGCACCGTCGTACCCTACAAGCAGATTGTCATCGCGGTGGGCGAGGGCGCCAAGGCTTCCCTCAGTGCCTTCGATCATCTCATTCGCTCGCCCCTGTCGGCGGCGGCCTAACGCATGGTGGAAACTGCGCATTCCCGCAGACTCTCCGCAGGGGTGGTGGTGGTGAATGTGGCAGGACCGGAGGTGCAATATCTGTTGTTGCGCGCTTATCGGAACTGGGATTTTCCAAAGGGCTTGGTCGAGCCGGGAGAGCAACCCTTGGACGCTGCGTTGCGCGAGGTGCGTGAGGAGACCACTCTGGAAAACCTCGCGTTCGATTGGGGGACGGATTTCATGGACACGGGGCCGTACAACAAGGGAAAAATTTCCCGCTACTACATCGCGCGAAGCAGCGATACGCGGGTGCATCTGCCGATCAATCCGGAGCTGGGATTCCCGGAGCACCAAGAGGCACGATGGGTAAAATTCGACACGGCGCTTTCAATGGTGTCGCCGCGCCTCAAGCCGGTGATGCACTGGGCGAGCGCCGCCATCGGCGGGCCCGCCGCGGCCAAACAGCCCGCGCTCAAAGAGTAATTACACCTCTGCCGATTTCGAGCACCTCGCCGCCGACGAAGACCTGGGCGTCGCGATTCACCTCGAGAAACAGCGTCGAAGGCCGGCCCACGAATTCACCCTGAGAGATTTGTACCTGGACCGGCAGCTTTTGCTGCATCGCCAGGCACCAGGCGCCGAAATTGGCGGTGGCGGAACCGGTCGCGGGATCCTCGAGTATCGCGCCACCCGCGGGGAAGAAAAACCGCGCCAGCGATTGGCCTGCGCCGCTCGAGCAAAAAACGTAGGCCATGCTGAGTCCGTCTTCGCTGCGAATCTTTGCCATGGCCGACGGCACCGGCGTCGCCTTGCGCACCGCGTCCGTGGAGGTCAGCGGCACCACCAATTGCTCCCTCCCGGCCTTGACCCACAACGGCCGCTCGCCGATGTCGCGAAGCTCGAGGCTGAGCGCCGCGGCCAATACATCGCGAGACACCTCGAGTTCGCGCGATGTCGCGCCAAGTGCAGTCAGCGTCCAGCGGCTTGCCGCTGCGCGCACGGGAATGAGTCCCGCCTGCATTTCCAAGACCAGCGAATCGCCGCCCAATTTCAGCGCGCGGCAAATCTGCGCCGTGCCGAGCGTGGGATGGCCTGCGAAAGACATTTCATAGTGGGGGGTGAATATTCGCACGCGCGCGTTCGCTTTCTTATCCGTCGGCGGGAGAATAAAAGTGGTCTCAGAGAGGTTGAACTGGCGCGCGAGAGCTTGCATGTGCTCATCGCTCAGGGCGCGGCCGTCCTCGAACACACACAGCGGGTTGCCGGTGAAGGGACCTTGGCCTTGCGTGAAAACGTTGACGATGCGGAACGGGTGAGTTGCCATGAGGCAATTCTCTCACCCGCCCGCTATATTTTCTCCAGCGTTAACAGCCTGCATTAGCGGAAGGGCCGCACCACCACAACCGGTGCCGGGGCCACTACCGCCACGCGTGGGCCGTAGTATCCATGGGTGTAGCCATAGGGCGCCACGACGCACCCACTCATGGCAATAATACTGATAGGGATCAATAGGTTAAATAGCTTTCGCATGACATCCTCCGATAGTTTTTCACTCTCGGTAAGTCAACGCATCAGGCACAGGGGCGATGACAGGATGAAAAAAGCTTAAGGCCTGAAGAGCCGGCCGGCCGCAGCGGATTAAAACTTGTTCACCTTCAGGCCAAGGTGTGGAAAACCTTTTGGACGTCGTCGTCTTGCTCGAGCTTGTCGATCAATTCCAACACCTCTTTGGCTTGATCCTCCGGCAATTCGATCGGCATGGAGCAGATGTATTCGTGTTCGGCTGACAGCGGCGTGATGCCGCGCCGCTCCAGGGCATCCTGCAGCTTGCCGAAATCATTGAACGCTCCGCGTATCAGCAATTGCGGCTCGCCTTTGTCGCCGGTGCTGTCGCCCATTTCCTCGAGGCCGTAGTCGATGAGGTCCAATTCAAGCTCATCGTGGTCTTTGACGAGGGAGGGATCGACGCGAAATACGCCCATCTTCTTGAACAGGAAGCTGACGCTGCCGGTGGTACCCATGTTCCCCGCGCCTTTCATGAAAATATTGCGCAAACTCGCGACCGTGCGGGTGGGGTTGTCGGTGGCGGTTTCGACCAGGAGCGCAACGCCGTGCGGTGCGTAACCTTCGTACAGAATCTCGGCATAGTTGGCCGCATCCTTGCCTGAGGCACGGCGGATCGCGGCGTCCGTCTTGTCCTTCGGCATGTTGACGGCACGCGCATTTTGCAGCACGCGGCGCAGCGTCGGATTCGAAGCGGGGTCCGCGCCGCCGGCGTGGACCGCCATCGCGATGTCTTTGGCGACCCGCGTGAATTGCTTGGCCATGCGGTTCCAGCGGGCGAACATGGCGTGTTTTCTGACTTCGAATATGCGTCCCATAACGCCTATGGTA
>Ga0193726_1001636_pt1 | contig 16942 bp, 17 predicted proteins | sample H2c1metaG_FD_144928 | JGI IMG/M metagenome (GOLD analysis project Ga0193726, IMG submission 144928) | Soil microbial communities from a riparian zone of the East river system, Colorado, United States - H2c1 | ecosystem: Environmental > Terrestrial > Soil > Riparian zone | place: USA: East River... | reverse complement strand
CGAGAATCGCCAGGTGAGCATGCGACTCACGGGCGTTTGGGTCTCCGCCAAGGTGGCCAACGTCATCTCGACGGCCGACAGTGAATCGCCGGCCAACCAGAGATGCAAAGGGGATTCAACCAACTCCAGCCCATCCGGCATCGCGGTCAAACAGCGGCGCGCTGACGCATTGGCGAGTACCACGGGAAGGTGTCTGTGGCGGGCATCGACCACCACGACCGAGTCGCGCAGGCTATCTAGAGCCGCGTCTGCCAAGGCCCGCGACGCACTAGTCGCAAGCCTCAGATAATCCGGAGATGTCGCCATCCTTTCTTGCTCCGGGCATGCCAGGAAGTCCTTGTCCCTATAACTTATAGCTTTTGACCGGCTGCGACTATGCCTCTGCAGCAATTTACGGGATCCCCTGAATGGCAAGCTTGCACAAATCTGGGCCGACCTCGCCCGTACGTGCAGCAGCGGTTACGTGAATTTCACCCGATCCGGAACAGAGTGGCGGAATATTTCTCAATGTCCGCGGCGAGTCGCCACGTTATTTTTTGAAAAGATCGTCGAGCGCCGATTTCACGCGCGCGAGTTCCGCCACATTTTTCGCGACGTACGCCCCCGCTTTCGGTTTGAAGTGATCGCAGAAATTCGCCTCGTCTTTCTTGCGCACTTCTTCCGCCGTCGGCTCCTTGCAATGCTTCGCGTATGACGTGTCGTACTCAATACACATTTTGCAGACATGCAATTCCGCATTGCACGCCTTGCAGACGTCCAGTCGTCGCAGCGGCAAACTAAGTTCAGCGAGAGAGGCGCCGCAGCGCCAGCACACGAGGGAGTGGGACATGGAGACCTTCGGTACTAAGCGTGCCCACGCAATTTGTCCACGATGGAAAAATTCTCAAATAGAATTTTGTGGGTGTGACGCTGGGTAGAACACACCGTAGCAGTTTTAACTACTACAGAAATTTTTGGTCCTGATCCCCGATTAAATTCAATCGACTCAACCAACGCTCAACAATTATTTCAAGCCACTACCGGTCTGGCCCAGCGCCTTTGCACCACTTCCCGTTTGGCCAAGCACCTTAATGCCGCTGCCGGTCTGACCCATCGTTTGGAAGCCACTGCCCGTTTGGCCGAGTACCTTGATGCCGCTGCCAGTTTGGCCGGCGGTGTGGAATCCGCTGCCGGTCTGGCCCATCGTTTGAAAGCCGCTACCAGTTTGTCCGGCGGTGTGAAACCCGCTGCCGGTTTGACCCATCGTTTGGAAGCCACTACCCGTCTGGCCGAGCACCTTGATGCCACTGCCGGTTTGTCCGGCCGTCTGAAAGCCACTACCAGTCTGTCCGGCGGTGTGGAACCCGCTGCCGGTCTGGCCCATCGTTTGGAAGCCACTGCCCGTTTGGCCGAGGACCTTGATGCCGCTGCCGGTTTGTCCGGCCGTCTGAAAGCCACTACCAGTCTGTCCGGCGGTGTGGAACCCGCTGCCGGTTTGGCCCATCGTTTGGAAGCCACTGCCCGTTTGGCCGAGTACCTTGATGCCGCTGCCGGTTTGTCCGGCCGTCTGAAAACCACTTCCCGTTTGGCCAAGCACCTTAATGCCGCTGCCGGTCTGACCCATCGTTTGGAAGCCGCTACCAGTCTGTCCGGCGGTGTGGAACCCGCTGCCGGTTTGGCCCATCGTTTGGAAGCCGCTTCCGGTCTGTCCAAGCGTGTGGATCACGGTTGCGGCAGGGTGGGTCACGCCGTTATCGGCAAACAACTTGCTAGTGTCGGTAAATCGCAGACCGCCAAAGGAGGCCACGGTTCCTACAGCTAGGTCCTCTGCAACTAGAGTGTGTAACGCGCCCGAATAATTTACTGAAAGCGAACCAATTCGCGCCGTACCGTGCAGGCTGTCGACCGCAGAGATTGATCCCTTCAAATACAGACGGGTCGCGCCCGCCACGTAGTCAATCGAATTTTGTTCGCGGACCGCGGTTACTTCGAGTGAACCATCCGCAGCCAGGGAGCCATAGACGGCGAGTACGTGCCCGTTAAGTTCTTGAGATGCCTGACTAGCTGAAAGCGGAATCCATTGACCCAGCACTTGTACTCGGGACTTCGATTGATCGACCTGATCCACAGGGCCAAGCACTAATAAATCGCTATCAGCGATCGCTTGAAACTCCGCGACAAGCCTCCCGGTACCCGCCAAATCGGCGGCGCTCACTGAGGCCCACGCCAGCGTGAAAACCGCGGCTGCAAAAGCCACTCGCACGCGTGCGGTGACTGACGCTTTATTTCTCATCCTTGACCCCTTCAACCCTTAACGTCTTCCCGAAATCTCGCTCATCCTCTTCATTCACAACGTAGTGATAGAAGCCGATGCCTGTCTGAACCGTGTCTTTCTGCCCCTCATGCGATCGCGCTGACAACCAGTTATCAATGTCGTCAGCAAATATTTGTCCGCGATCGCGTATGTATTTGTCGAATGCTCCAAGCGCTCCGCGCGGCAATCCATAGTCTGCAAATACCGTTCGTTCGACTCGTCTCGCACCGTTCTCAGATCTCCGAAGATTTACTTCAAGAGTCTCTGTTACGTTGTGTACAACTTGAGCGAATCGGCGAATGCTCTCGGCGCTTAATTGCTCCGGAACATATGAACGTGTCAGCGCCCTATAAAAGCCGTTCCCTAAGTCCTGTACACAAGACGTGCGAACTAACTCATCCAACAAAACCTTCGGTGGATACCCCGCGCAATAGCGCTGCGCAAGCTCCACAAACCCCCTGACGTCCCTCTTTCCGGGGGCATCAGATCTAGCGAATGGGAGATCTCTCACTAGGCCATAGGGGCCTATGTACTCCCGATCCGTGTGCCACCCGACCAAGACACGGGCGGCCGCGTTAATCTTCTGTTCGGCCTCACCGAGCTTCGCGTCGTCAGGCGACAGCAAGAGCTCTCGTACGTCGTCCGAGCTAACCTCGGTCATGATCGAAATCGCGTCGGGAGTTAGCTCGCGCCCGGCCGCCTTAAGTTGCGCTGCGGCGACGTTTACGTAGGCGTCTTGAACCATCCCCGCGAAATCTGGGTAAGCAATCCCATTTCTGATCGCGATACGAACTAGCGGCCTAAGTAAATAGCGAAAAGCCGCCAATAAATTGTGTTTAACAGATTGCCCCACGCCGCAACATAATACAACCGATTTAGTGATTAACTTCACAGATTCAGGATTTGCCTCAATATTGCGTTGCAGCAATGGCTCCGAAGTTTGTGACATAATTGGCCAAACAGGTCCGAATCTGGGGACCTCATTCGTGGTGGAATGGCGCGCGGGAGGTGGCCTCGCTAAGACGACGGCCGCGGCTTAATCGCCAGGCGAGGCCTGGGTCTAGGACGATCGTTGAGTACGCACATGCGACCATTTGCACTCGGCATTGCGATTGGCCTGGTCTCCCTATTTGCGGGCCAAGGCTGTAGCCCGAAGTCCGACCCATCCTCGGCTACAACGGGCAAATCAAACGATTTCGTGCTCAGACGAGGTATCGGCGGAGAGCCTGCGTCCTTGGATCCGGGGCAGGCTGCCGACATCTTTTCCTTCGAAGTGATTCGTGATCTTTATGAGGGGTTAGCCACAGAAACACCTGATGGGACCGTTGTACCGGGCGTAGCTGCCTCGTGGACGATTGATGCCTCAGGGACTCAGTACACGTTCCAACTTCGTCCGGATGCACGATGGTCAAACGGGGCCCCGGTCCGTGCTCAAAACTTTGTGGAAGCATGGAGGCGCGTTGTTGATCCGCGACGCGCGTCGCCCGTCGCGGATACGCTTCGATCGGTACAGGGCGCTGCTGCAATTATCCTTGGCCGGATACCACCAACGTCGTTGGGCGTTACGGCGATACGCGACGATCTGCTAGTCGTGAAGCTGGAACAACCAGCCCCGTACTTTCCCCAAGTGCTAACCCATTCGGCTACCTTTCCGGTGTATACGGACGACTCTGCCAAATCCCACGACCCTAAGAACTGGGTCTCTAACGGCCCCTATGTGCTTGCTAGCTGGACGCCGGGCTCGAGTCTTAAATTGAAACAGAATTCATCATACTGGGACCACACAAGCGTCCGAATCCCAAACGTTGAGTACATTCCCATACCTGACGAGAACGCTGAGTACCGTCAGTACCGCGCGGGGCAATTGGATCTCACGCAGAGTGTGCCGAGTAGTGCGCTGGCATCCGTCAGGGTAGAACGACCTAACGAGCTACTCGTCGCTCCCTTCTTGGCGACGGCCTATTACGCGTTGAACCTCCATTCACCGTATTTTGCATCGAATTTGAATCTACGAAAATCCTTGGCGTTCGCTATCGATAGAAGGGCTCTCGAAACCACGATTTTGCCGTTTGGTCAAAAACCCGCGTTCGGTTTTGTTCCACCCGGAACTTGGAACTATGACTCCCAAATGTGGGATTGGCACGATCTGCCCGATACGGAAAGGATTAAGGAAGCGCGACGTCTCTACGCCCTTGCAGGATTCTCGGCACGCAACCCACTTCACTTAAGGGTTCTTTTCAATTCCAATAATTCCATCAAACAGGTGGCTATCGCAATCGCGTCAATGTGGAAGGAAACACTGGGCGTTGATTCCGAATTGATGGACGAAGAGTACCGCGTATTTCTGGATTCGCGCAGAAACACATCTCGATGGGAAGTGGCACGACTAGGGTGGACAGCGGATTACAACGATGCTGGGAATTTCCTCGATATTCTCAGAAGTTTCTCGCCAAATAACGACGCCCGATACGATCGGCCGGAATACAACGACCTGCTTGACCGCGCAGCCTCCACGGCTAGTTCCACAGATCGCCGGCACCTACTTGAGAGCGCTGAGAAGATGATGCTGTCCGACTATCCAATATTGCCAATATACTTTTTTAGCTCAAAAAGGCTTATAAAGCCTTACCTGAAGGGAGCAACTCCAAACCTATTAAATCGACTCTATTCAAAGCAACTGGAAATCAATGAGCATTGATGCGCATTGTGTAAATCAAGGAATGATACGAAATGCCAAATCGCCGAAAGCGCGCCGTGCGTCAAAACAGCACGAAAGTAGCATGTGCCCCATTACGTCGCGAGATTACCGTCGACGACGTCATCAAGGATCTTCTGGACCTATTCAGCTATTTGGGTCTCGATGCTGGTCGACTCGCATCCCGAGTGGCTAATCTGGATCCAGCAGCGCTAGCTGCTGGTCGCCTCTATCCCCATGCGTCTGCCATCGGGGAACTTTTGAGGGCGTGGCACCAAGACCCAGAGTACCTGGACGATAGTGGCTTACCGTCACCCATTAAAATGCATACGCGCCGCCGATCGTTCCGTGTCTTAGCCGATAAAACCGTGCCAGACATGAACCCTGGAACTCTTCTACGTGAGCTTGAACGAATCGGCGCAGTCACAATTGATTCCAACGGACACATTAGGGTTCATATGCGCTCAATACCAGTCTACGAGGACAAACACCTGGCAATACAGCACACCCTACTATCCCTTGACGGCTTTATAAGGACCTTGCGGCACAACCTCAACAGCGCAGCATCCAATTCCGACCAACTATTTCATCGCGTAGCTTGGAATGGAGATCTCGACCCCGGTGAGCTTCCCGCGCTAAAGATAAGAGTAAAGAGACACGCTCAAGGCTTTTTGGAATCGTGTGATAACTGGATGACGGGCAGAAGCGAATCATCGATGCGCAAATCAAAAAACAGAAGAAAGCCCCTACAAGTATCTGTCGGAGTTTATCTCTCCATAGATGCAAACTAGTCCGGGCTAATACTTTGATCAAACATCGCGCCGAAAATTTCGCCTCTTTGCCATTACCACCGTTTTCGCTTTCCGCTTCCTCGGCGACTCATGACAAAAAACCGTGACGCTTACGCGATTCGATCGCGACGGATTCTTCTTGGACCCGTTGGCCGCTTCTCGCGCAAGGAATTCTTCCATTTCAGCCAAGAACTCTCCACCCCTATTCGTCAACTCTTTGCGAAAAAGCGGCATCACCGCGGACGAAATATTCGACCCCGAAATGCTCGCGATGAAATTCGAATTACCTGGGTCTCTCAGATTTTGCAGCATAGTCGATAGAAGCTCGGTTGCTCGCTCCCCAAACGCTCGCACAATATGTGGGGTCAACCCCGAATCGCCTGAAATTAGTGCCTTTACGCGAACGAGACGGGTCGACAGCACTTCGGCGGCTCCAGATTGCGTCAACTCGTCGAGCACGGCTCTTGTCGGAATACCCCGGCCGTGTTTTTTCACCAGGGCCTCGAATGTCGCACCTCGCCCATAGATCTTTAGATCAGCCGGCTTGCCGGCCGGTGTAGTGAATTTTGGATCTTGATGCCAGACCGCAAGTATCCGGTTCGTTGATTGCTGCTGTCGATCGAGCAACTCGGGCGAACCATCCGCGGGCGCCTTCAGTATTCGTGAAATTTCCGACCTTGGTATGCCGGTGGATGCGGCAATTCCGGAAATATTGATGCGTCTTGCTAGTTCCAATTGTCTTGCGGCGGCACTTCGAACGACCGCCTCACGCAAGATCGAGTGCAATTCAGGAGCGCTAAGCCCACAATCGAGAACGAACGACACCAATGGCTCAAATAACTGCGATAGCGCTTTTTTCGCAATAGTTCGCGCGTCTACTCGGTTTACTTTAACCGACTGTTGAGATTCGTTGCCTGGCACTTGGAGTGATCCGGAGACTACAGTAGGTGCGACAGCCAGATAGCGCTGCGTTCTGTGGCCAACCGTATCGTGAGAATGTTCACGAGCGAACTGTGGATATCCCGTTTACAACGTTGGATACAAATATATCTCAAAACGAATTCGGTGATTGGCCAGACTGAGGTCGTTGATTAGCGGCGTCTCAAATTGATTTCATACAATAGAATTGTTGAATGGATAGTTTGCAGTTAAATATATTTCGCCATCTACTTCGCCCCATCCGCGGCGGAGCCGCAGCCGTGCTAGTTGTCTTCGCCGTGATTCTCACCTTCGCGGCGAGGGCCCGGCTGATGGGCCTCCCTCCGGCCCTGATCTTGATGTCGTGGTTTTTCAAGTACGCCTACATTCTGTTCGACCACACTGTTCGTGGTTTCGATGAGCCTCCGGTTCTCGATATCCAAATGGTGAATCCCTTCGACGAACAGCGTCCGTTCGCGCAACTCGTGCTCATTGGCCTGATCTATGCCGCCGTCACCTATGTGGAGCACACGCTGGGATCGGCCGTCGCCTTGGGTCTAGCCGTGGTCGCGGGACTGCTGCTGCCCGCCTCGGTCGCGGTCCTCGGCATGGAGAGCAATATTCTGAAAGCGGCGAACCCGGTGGCGTGGCTTCGCGTGGTTCACGGCTTGGGTCCAATGTACCTCCTGGTGCTCGCGGTCATCGCCGGCTACGCACTACTTATAGTGTTCTTGTACCGCTGGGAAGTCCCGTTACCCGTGCAATTCGCCATATTCATGTTCTGCGTTCTGTCGGTATTCAGCGTTTTGGGCGGCGTTTTGTACGAGCGCCATCACGAGTTGGGCCTCGAGGTCTGGGCCTCGCCGGAACGCACCGAGGATCGCCGGCAGGCACAGGAGCTGCGCCACAGCGAGAACCAGGTGACCGAGGCCTACGGACAGGTGCGTGTTGGGTCGCACACCCGCGCCTGGCAGCTGTTGCAAGACTGGCTGACGGCGCGCGGGCAGTCGCCGGAGGACTACCGCTGGCTGTGCGGCAAGGTCGCAACCTGGGGTGACCCACGCTACGTCACGCGCCTTACCGAAGACTATGTCGAGCGATTGCTGGTGCTCAAGCGCACCGGCGAGGCGCTCGACGTGGTGGCGGCGCGTCTCGCCGAGGATGCCGCCTTCCGCCCCAAAACCGCCGCCGCCACTCTGCAGATCGCACGCATTGCCGCCGCCGGCGGCGGGACTCCGCGCATCGCGCGCACCCTGCTTGCCGACTATTCCACGCGTTTCACCGGCGACCCCAGTGTCGCCGCCGCAGAAGCGCTGGCTCGCCATTTGGGGTCTTAGCGCACCAAATACGCGCCGGCTCCGGTCCCTCCGCGCCTTGTCTTGGTGCCTGATTGCGGTGCCCGGGCGCTAAGTACATGATTGTGTGCGGACACCCCGATGGCATGGAATTCGCTCTGTGTGGATCTAGGGGGGTTATTGGTCACCACACCGTACGACGAGATGTATTCGGGCGAGCGCTCGGCCCGATCGCACTACCAGCGCTATGCCCAATGGTTCGCCGGCCAGCCGGAAGAGCGATTGGCGCAAAAGCGTGCCGAAGCCGACGCCCTGTTCCACCGGGTCGGCATCACCTTCGCCGTGTATGGCCAGGATGAGGGCACGGAACGCCTGATTCCCTTCGACATCGTGCCGCGCGTGCTGCCGCGCGAGGAATGGCTGCGAATCGAGAGCGGCCTGAAGCAGCGGGTCCGCGCGCTCAACGCGTTCATCCACGACATCTATCACGAGCAGCAGATTCTCAATGCCGGTGTGATTCCTCCCGAACAGATTCTCTGCAATTCGCAGTATCGCCCCGAGATGCAGGGCGTCGATGTGCCCGGCGACATCTATGCGCACATCGCCGGCATCGACATCGTGCGCGACGACGCGGGCGAATTCTGCGTTCTCGAGGACAACTTGCGCGTCCCGTCCGGCGTGTCCTACATGCTCGAGAACCGCAAAATGATGATGCGCTTGTTTCCCGAGCTCTTCTCCGGGCACCGCGTGGCGCCGGTCGACCACTATCCCGAAGTGCTGCTCGACAACTTGCGCAGCGTCGCGCCCATCGGGGTCGCCGACCCGACCGTGGTTCTGTTGACTGCGGGCGCGCATAACAGCGCGTATTTCGAACACGCCTTCCTGGCTCAACAAATGGGCATCGAGCTGGTGGAAGGCCAGGATCTGTTCGTCCGCGACGAAGCGGTGTTCATGCGCACCACTCAGGGGCCGCAGCGCGTCGATGTGATTTATCGCCGTATCGACGATGACTTCCTCGATCCCTTGGTGTTTCGGCCCGACTCCATGCTCGGGGTGCCGGGGCTGTTGACCGCCTACCGCGCCGGCCGCGTCACCATCGCGAACGCCATCGGCACCGGCGTAGCCGATGACAAATCGGTGTATCCCTATGTGCCCGAGATGATCCGCTTCTATCTCGGCCAGTCGCCCATCATCGGCAATGTGCATACCTGGCTGTTGCGCCGCAAAGAAGACCTGGACTACGTGCTCGCACACTTGCCGGAGCTCGTGGTCAAGGAGGCGCATGGGGCCGGCGGCTACGGCATGCTCATCGGTCCTGCCGCCAGCTACGCGGAAATCGACGCCTTCCGCCGGCAAATCATTGCCGCTCCGGAGCGCTACATTGCCCAGCCCACGCTCGCGCTCTCCACCTGTCCCACCTTTGCGGCGCAGGGTCTGGCGCCCCGCCATATCGATTTGCGTCCCTTCGTACTGTCGGGCCGGGAGGTGACCATCGTCCCCGGCGGGCTGACCCGCGTGGCGCTGCGCGATGGCTCGCTGGTGGTCAATTCCTCCCAGGGCGGCGGCACCAAGGACACTTGGGTGCTGGAAGCATAGATGCTCAGCCGCACCGCCGATCACCTGTATTGGATGTCGCGCTATATCGAGCGCGCTGAGAGCCTGGCGCGCCTGGTCGATGCCCACTATCAAATGTCGCTGTTGCCGCATTCCGGCGGGACCCTCACCCAGTCCTTGAGCTCGACCATGAGGGCGTTGCGCATCGAGGATGCCTATCGCAAGCGCCACGATACCGTCGAACCCAATGCCGTGTTCGCGTTCGTGAGTCTGGATCGCGACTATTCCGGCAGTATTTTCAGTTGCCTGCGTTCGGCGCGGGAGAACGCGCGCGCCGTGCGTGGCTCGCTGACGTCCGATCTGTGGGAGACGCTCAATTCCACCTGGCTCGAATTGCGGTCGCTGGCCGCGCACCGCTCCGCGCGCGCCGACATTGGGGAATTCGTCGAATGGGTGAAGGAGCGCTCGCACCTGACTCGCGGCGTCATCGTCGGCACCATGATGCGCGATGAAGCCTTCCACTTCTCGCGCATCGGCACCTTTCTCGAGCGCGCCGACAGCACCGCGCGCATTCTCTCGGCGCATCAGGGCGACCTCTTGCCCGGCGCCGAGGGCGCCGTGCCGGATCCGTTCAAGTGGAGCGTACTGCTGCGCGCCCTGTCCGCCTTCGAGGTGTATCGGCGCGTTTATCGCGACGTGGTGACGCCGCTTAAGGTAGCGCAGCTGCTGATCGTGCGCGACGACATGCCGCGCTCGCTGCTGCGTTGCTGCAAGGAGGTCTATCAGAACCTGAAATCGGTGGCGAACGAGCAATCGGCGGAGACCGAGCGCCGCGCCGGCGAGATACACTCCATGCTGCATTTCACCCGCATGGAGGCCATCACCACTACCGGCCTGCCGCGTTTTCTCGAGGATTTTCTGTCACGCATGCGCGATCTGGGCGAGCGCATCGCATCGGACTTCTTGCTGCCCCCCGCGGAGACCTAGCACATGCAAATGCACATTCGGCACGAGACGCGTTACCGCTACGAGAAGCCGGTCAAGTACAGCGTGCAAAGCCTGCACCTGACACCGCGCCGTGATTTGAGTCAGCGCGCGCTCAGCTGGACCATTACCGCCCCGGGACGGCGGCTGGAGCAGGTGGATGCGCACGGCAATATCACCCATCTGCTCACCATCGAGGAGCCGCACCGCGAAATTCAGATCGTGGTGCGCGGCGTGGTCGAAACCGCCGATGTCGAGAGCCGGCAGGACGATGGTCTGCTCTCGCCACTGGCCTATCTCGCCCCCACGCTGTTGACGGCACCCGACGAGGAACTACGGGCGTTTGCGCAAGGCGCCCTGAAAGACGTCACCGACCCGCGCCAACGCGCCCAAGCCTTGGCAGAAGCGGTGTTCAATGCCGTGCGCTACAAGTCCGGCACCAGCGATGTGCAGGACAGCGCCGCCGTGGTGTTCAGGAGCGGCGAAGGTGTTTGCCAGGATCACGCGCACGTGTTCCTCGCATCGGCGCGCGCCATTGGCATGCCGGCACGCTACGTCAGCGGCTACCTCTACACCGGCGACGCCAGCGATGCAGCCAGTCATGCCTGGGTCGACGTATGGTTGGGCGCCGAAATTGGCTGGCACAGCATCGATGTGACTCACAAGCGCCCCGCCGTGAGTACCTATTGCCGGTTGGCCGTGGGGCGCGACTACTTGGATGCCGCGCCGGTGCGGGGAGTTCGCCAAGGGGGCGGCGGCGAAAAGATGGAAGCCAATGTGGTGGTCGCGGAATCCGCCAAGCAGCAGCAATAACCGCGTTCGGCGCACCCGCGGCGCCTCATGTAGAATTTCGCAATGACTTATTGCGTCGGCTTACTGGTCGACACCGGGCTCGTGATGCTGTCCGATTCACGGACCAATGCCGGTGTGGATCAAATCAATACTTTCCGCAAAATGGCCACATTTCAGCAGGCGCCGGACCGGGTGCTGGTGCTGATGTCGGCGGGAAATCTCGCCATCACCCAGGCCGTGGTCAATCTCCTGCACGAGGTGCCCGCAGGTTCCGCTGGAAAGCCGCGCATCCTGCAGGCGGATAACCTGTTCAATGCCGCGCGGGTGGTGGGCGAGGCGCTGCGCGAAATTCATGAACGCGATGCCGAATCCATGAAGGAGCTGGGCCACGAGTTCAACGGCACCTTCATCCTGGGCGGTCAGATCAAGGGCGAGGAGCCACGGCTATTCCACATCTACTCGGCCGGAAACTTTATCGAATCCTCCTCCGACACGCCTTATTTTCAGATTGGCGAATCGAAGTACGGCAAACCCATCATCGACCGGGTCATCTCCCGCAGCAGCAGCCTGGCTCAGGCCGCCAAGTGCGCGTTGGTGTCCATGGACTCGACCATCAGGTCCAACCTATCGGTGGGGCCGCCGCTGGACCTTGCGATCATCCGTCGCGATGAATTCAGGCTTGCCACGCATATCAGCATCGATATGGACAACGAGTACTTCACCATGATCCGCAAGCGCTGGGGCTTCGCACTGAAAGAAGTCTTCAGTGAACTGCCGAATCCGAATTGGTAGCCCGTCAGCTCGCGGCAGCGGCCGCGAAATCGTAGCCTGTGAGCGAACTCGGTCTGCCGAGCAGGAATCCCTGCGCATAGTCGACCCCGAGCGAACGCACCGCCTGCAGCTCTGAGTCCAATTCCACGGACTCGGCCACGGTTTGAATCCCGAGATCGCCGGCCATGCGCACGATGGCGGAAATCATCGCGCGCGCCACCCGATCGGTGGGCGCCGCGCCGACCAGGGCGCTGTCGATCTTGAAATAGTGCGCAGGCACGGTACGCAGGTATCCATACGAAGGCGCGTGCCCGCCGAAATCATCCAGCGCGACTTCACAGCCCAAGGCTTCGAGCCGGTACATGGATTCGGCCACGCTGATGTTCCCGGAGGAGGCGAAGCGCTCCTTGATCTCGAAACACAGGGCCTGCGGCGGCACGCCGCTCTTGATCACACAGGATTCCACATAGCTGACGAAGTTGGCATCGGTCATCGATTGCGGTGCCAAATTAACGCGAACACCACCGGCACCCGCGCCCACAATTTGCGATTGTTCACCAGCCACACCAGCAAGGTGCGCAGCACCCAGCGGTCGATGGCGGGCATCAGGTGGCGATCGTTGGCCGTGCGCAAGAATGCGCCGGGCTCAAGCAGTTCCCCGTCCGTGGTGCGCAGCCTCAGCAGCACCTCGTAGTGCGCCAGCCCCTCGTTATCATGCAGCGAACGGATGGGCTGCAGAAACAGTTCGAAGCGCTCTGCATGCAGCGCACTCTCGATCTCTGCGAGCCGCCGCTCGTCGGCGCGCGGCAGCGATGGCAGCGCCCCGCGGCGCTCGAATTCCGCAGCCGCGCACACCAGCACCGGCGCCAGCCGCGCTTCCAGAGACTCCGCGGCACGGCCGTCGATGATTTGCGAATCGATGCTGAGCCGCACCGCGCCGTTGACCCCGCCTTGCGAATCGCGCACCGGAATCGCGACCGAATAGCACACGCCGTCGCGGGCGCCATACGTGATTTCCGAAGTCCCCTCCGCCGTTCCGGACAACGAGTCCTCCACCAATTGGTGATCCTCAGGCAGCAGGAAATCTTCGCTCAGCCACAGCGCGTCAGCGGCGAAATCGTGGAACGACACACTGCAAACTTCCGGCGCCAAGGCGCGGATGACTTGCGCCAAAGCCTCGAAGGTCTTGTTCGATGCGGCTTCAGAAAGTTGGCTCAATCTAATTTTCACGTCACGTATCCATGGCTGCAAACAGTAGCCATGTTAGGGGCGGCGTGAGCTTCGCGGGATGTCGCAGCGAGGCGACGTAAGGCGCGAGCGACACCTAGTAATCATCTATCCGCCGCGCGCCCGCGATGATTCGTCTGTTTATGTTAAAGGGCGCGCATTTGGCCCGTTGAGCAACCGCGAATACACCGCAAAATCGCCGCTGGAAAAGCAGCAGAAAATCACTTCGTCGATCTCGTCGGTGTGGGCAGTGAACTCGCGCACCGTGCGCACCGCGACCGCCGCCGCGAGTTCGATCGGATACCGGTACACCCCGGTGCTGATCGACGGAAAGGCGATTGTCTTGAGACTATGCGTGACGGCCAAGTGCAGCGACTGTTCATAGCACGAGCTCAGAGCCGCAGGCTCCCCCTGGCCGCCGCCGCTCCAAATGGGACCCACGGTGTGAATGATGCGCTTGGCAGGCAATCGATAGCCGCCGGTGATCCGGGCCTGTCCCGTCGGACATCCGCGCAGATGCTCGCACTCGCGCAGCAACGCGGGTCCTGCCGCGGCGTGGATGGCACCGTCGACTCCACCGCCGCCGAGCAGCGATGAATTGGCGGCGTTGACGATGGCATCAACTTCCAGTGTCGTGATGTCCGCCTGAATCGTCCGCAGTAAGGCCGCCATCCATCCCCTCCTTGGTGTGGAAAAATCGTGAACAAACCCGCAGCCGGATGCAAATCCAGGGTGATCGACTCTCCCTCGCAGTGCACCAAATCGTCGATCGCTACTTGGCCGGCGCCGCCTTGTCGTCCATCAAGGCCTTCATCTTCTCCGGATCGAAATATTTTGCGAAACCGCCCATCGCGGTGGCGACGCTGGGCTCGCTCATGAGGCTCTGCGCAGCCGATCGGCCGAGAATTTCAAACGCGTAGCTGATGGTCTGCTGTCCTTCGTTGCGCAGGGCCTTCTGCGTTTCAGCGCGGCAGGACTCGAGCAACAGGTGCTGAAACATGGCGGCGGTGTTCTTGTTCAACTCGTCCCGCTGCTGCGCCGAGATCACCGCCATCGAACTGACGTCGGGGTGCAGTGCAATGGCGGCGAACATCCATTTCACGAACAAGCTGCGATCCGCGGGCGAGGTCGAATTGACCATGCATTTGGCCATATCGTCGGCATAGGGTCCCGCGACCGAAGGCGGCGCGAATGCCGCACAGGTCAGGGCGCACATTACCGCGGCAACGATGCTTGAATACCTCAACGCCTTACTCCTTACGAGGTGGGGATAAGTGTTTGATTTGATTTTTACGCACTCGCGCTTGCACCGGCGCCCGCGGGCACTGCGCTCTTCCAATTGAGCTGCGCCAGCTTCGGCACCATCCACAGCCAGCCGATCAACCCCAGCATGCTCACCGCCGCGGCCACCACGAAGGCGATCGTGAAATGCCCGGTCACATCGACGATATATCCTGTGAGCAACGGCGCGATGATGCCCGGCAGGTTGCCGAGCGAGTTTTGAATCCCCACCCAACGCCCCGACGCGCTCGGACCCGCCAGGATCTGGCACATGGCGTACACACCCGGCGAGGACGCCCCGCACAGCGCCTGGAACACGAACACGCTGATCAGCGCCACCTTCAACGAACCCACGGCCATGGCCAGCATGCACACCACCGATCCCACATGCGCTACGGCCATCACCAACTTGTAGCCGAAGTTGGCCGAGCCGCCGCGCCGCAGGTATTTATCGATGGCCCACCCGGCGAGGAAGGCGCTGGCCGCATTCACGGCGAAGGCGAGGGTGGCCAGCTGCGTCATGGCGATCAGCGAAAATCCGCGTTCGGTTTGTAGATAGCCGGGCAGCCAGTTCAGCATGAAGTAAAACGTGTAATTGCTGGAAAACAGTCCGAGCGCCGTACCCCACAGCGAGGGCTGCTTGAGAATCATCCACAATGTCGGTGAGTCTTCTGCGCTGGCCTCCTCCGCCGTGCGCACCCCCTTGGCCACCCGCGACCAGGGCAACAGCCACAGCAGCGACAGCGAACCAAATACCCAAAACGCGGAGCGCCAGCCGTAATGGGCCATCAGCAGGCCGCCGACCAAGGTGCCCACCACCGGCCCCGACAGATAGCCGAGCGCCACGATGCCGTTGGCCGTGCCCAAACCCTTGGGCGGCACGGTCGCGGCCAGTATTTTGGCTACACAGGGGAAGCCGGCACTTTCACCAAGCCCGAGCATCAACCGCAACACCAGCAGCATGGTGAAGGTGTGCGCGAATCCCACCAGGATGGTGGCCGATGCCCACAAGATGAGTCCGGCCGCGAGCACGCGATGCGCGCCGTAGCGTTCCGCCAGCCAGCCGACGGGGATTTGCGAACAGCTATAGGTCCAGGAGAAGGCGGATAGCGCCAAGCCCATTTGCGTGAAATTCAGGTGCAGATCGCCCTGCAGCAAGTGCGTAGCCGTAGGCATGGCGCCGCGGTCGACGTAGTTGATGAACAACACCGCCGCCAATAGAAAAACCATGGAGCTGCGGGCGGCCCGCGCGGGATCGACCGCTGCTGGCACGCTTGGGTTCAGGTGGCGTAATCCGAGGCGCTGCGGTCGAGCACACGCTTCAAGGCATCGAAGTGCAGTTCGGCGCGGTCGCGGCCGCCGACGGTGGTGCACCCCGCGAATTGCGCCACCGTCTTCTTGATCACCGATTCCGGAATGAGCTTCAAAGGCCGGCCCGTCGACAGCGCCAGCACCTGTGCCTGCGCGGCGCGCTCCAGAAAGTACAGCCGCTCGAAGGCCTGCGGCACGCTCTTGCCCACCACCAGCACGCCGTGATTGGCCATCATCAGCACCGATTTGTCCCCCAGCGCCCGCGCCAGGCGTTCGCCCTCGGTCATGTCCAACGCCAGGCCGTTGTAAGTGTCATCGTAGGCCACGTCTTCGTAGAATCCGAGTGCGGTCTGTACCGCCATTTCCAGGCGCGGATTTTCCAGCATGCACAGCGCAGTCGCGTACGGTATGTGAGTGTGCAGTACGCAGCGGCCCTGCGGCGACAGGCGATGCACCGGCTGATGAATATAGAGAGCGGTGTCCTCCACCGCGCCTTGGCCGCTCAATGCGCGCCCGTTGAAATCCACCACCAGAAAATCGCTGGCCTTCACCTCAGACCAATGCATGCCGAAAGGCGCCAGCAGAAACCGGTCCGAATGGCCCGGCACCAGCACGGTCATGTGATTGTCGATGCCTTCGTTGAAACCGCAGCGGTCCGCCAAACGATAACAGGCGGCAAGTTCCACCCGGGCGCTGCGTTCCGCGCCGGCAGAGCTCTGGACGGGTTTGAGACTGGCATTCATGCGAGGCGCCTCAGGGTGTTCGACCTCTTAAAGTATAGCCCGGCGCCGATTTTGCGGCCGAGGAATTCCCGCTAATTGAGCAACCGATCCAGCACCGGCAGCGGCACCGCACCCTCTTTCAGCGCGCTCTCATGAAACGCCTTCAGGTTGAACGCGCCGCCGTGCTTCGCCTGCGCATGCTCGCGCACCGCCAGCCAGCCCTTCAGTCCGGCGTAGTACGTCGGCAATTGGCAGGAGGACAGTTTCGCGCGCTGCAGCTTCTCGGTGGCCTCTTCCATTTCCTGGTA
>Ga0193726_1001635_pt1 | contig 16944 bp, 16 predicted proteins | sample H2c1metaG_FD_144928 | JGI IMG/M metagenome (GOLD analysis project Ga0193726, IMG submission 144928) | Soil microbial communities from a riparian zone of the East river system, Colorado, United States - H2c1 | ecosystem: Environmental > Terrestrial > Soil > Riparian zone | place: USA: East River... | reverse complement strand
CGCCGGACAAGAGTCACGACGAGCGCGCCGTGGAAGACATTTCGGCGCGCGCTCGCGAGGTTCTGCTGGTTTCCGGCACGGGCGCGGAAATTGCAAACCGGCGGCCGCCCTTGGTGGAGGGTTTCCGCCGCCTGGGATTTCTGCCGGATTACGAGTGCGATCTCGAGGACCTGGAGCCAGTCGCTCTGCGGCTGGTGCGCAAGACGGAAGAATCGGCGGGGACGCTCGTGCCGGCGGTCGAGTCGGCCTTTGCGCGTCTCAACCGGCATGTGCGTGGTTTGCAGCGGACGTTGCGCACCCGGGTCTCGGAGCTCGAAGCCGCGGACCGCCATATCGCGAAGCTCGAGGAGAAACTGTTGAAGCTCAAAGAGGCGAAACGTGAGCTGAAACAGTTGAAGCAGGAAAAACAGGCGCTGCGCAAATCACCGGAACGCAAGGTCGGCCAGGTCCTGCTCGCGCCTTATCGGCTGCCTCAAAAACTGCTCCGCGAAGTTCGCAAGCGCTTCCCCAAGTCGAATCGCGCTTCGATCAACGCGAGCGAGTATCAGGGTTGGCTTAACGAGCGTCTGGTGAAAAAGAGCGACATAGCGGGCCTGCGCGCGGAAGCGCAGAGTTTCGCCTATCAGCCGTGCCTCAGCATCATCACCCCGGTTTTCAACACCCCGGTGGCCTGGTTGACGGAATGCGTGGAATCGGTGCTCACCCAGGCGTACGAAAAGTGGGAGTTGATCCTGGTCGATGACGACTCAACGGATCCGGAAACGATCAAGGCTCTGCGTGAGCTTGCTGCCCGGGATTCACGGGTCGTCCTGGCCAAAGACGAAATGCGTGGCGGGATTTCTGCCGCCTCGAATCGAGGTCTCGCAATTGCCGAAGGCGAATGGGTGGGCTTTCTCGATCATGATGATGTCCTTGAGCCGGACGCACTCTTTCAAAATGTAAAATGGCTCCAGGATCATCGCGACGCAGACATGATTTATTCCGATGAGGACAAACTCACGGAACAAGGATTCGATGCGCCCATCCTGAAGCCGGATTGGTCGCCTGATTATTTTCTTTCCTGCAACTACATCTGCCATTTCACAATCATCCGGCGCGATCTCTTGCGAAAGATCGACGGTTTCCGTTCGGAGTTTGATGGCGCCCAGGATTACGACCTCTTCCTCCGCATCATGGAGGAGACCCATCGAATCGATCACATCCCGCGGGTTCTCTATCATTGGCGGCGCAGCCTGACCTCGACCGCCGATAATATCCGGCGCAAGCCCGGATCGCTGGAGACGGGCCGCCTCGCGCTCGAGGCGTATCTGGAGCGGCGCCAGGAGTCGGGGCACGTCACGGTCGACTGGGGCACGCACGCCTATTGGATCAAACGCCAACTGACCGAGGCCAAAAAAATCTCGATCATCATACCAGTGCGCGACCGGGTGGATTTGCTGGCCCGCTGCCTGGATAGCCTGACGAGTAAGACAACTTATGCGCCGTATGAGATCGTCGTCGTCGATAACGACAGCCAGTCGGAAGAGGCGCGCGCGTATTTCTCAAACTTCAAACACAGGCTGTTGCGTTACAGCGGCCCCTTCAATTTTTCCGCGATGAATAACTTTGCCGTGGAACAGACCGACAGCCCCTGGCTGCTTTTCCTGAACAACGACACGGAAGTGATTGAGAGCGAATGGCTCACGATGATGGCCGAGCATGTGCAGCGGCCCGCGGTCGGGGCGGTCGGTCCCAAACTCCTCTACCCGGACGACACCGTGCAACATGCCGGCATCGTGGTGGGCGTCGGCGGGATCGCCGAACACGCGTTTCGCGGGTTGCCTGCTGACGCGCCCGGCGTTTGTCGCCAACTGCAAACAACCCGCAACTACAGCGCGGTGACCGGCGCGTGTCTGTTGACGCGGCGCGAGGTGTTCGATGAGGTGGGCGGGTTTGATGAGGAGCGGTTGCCGGTCACATTCAGCGACGTGGATCTCTGCTTGAAGATGCGGCGCGCCGGCTATCGTGTCGTTTATGTCCCCTTCGCGAAACTGTATCATCACGAATCAAGCACGCGCCGTCCGGCGGTGGAACCGCTCGAGACCGAGGTGATGCGGGAACGCTGGCCCGACGTGCTCGAGCGCGACCCCTATTATAATCCAAATCTTTCTCGCGAGCGGGCCGATTTCTCTTTAGGCAAGTAGCGTTTATCCATGAGCACGCCCGACAAGCAACTTTGGCAAGGCCTCGCCGCAGACGCCAAAACGGCCCTCGTCATGCGCGATTACCGCGCGCCCACATTTTCGCAACAACTGGCGGAAGCAGGCATGGAGGCGGGGAAGCTGGTCTCCGCGGACCGAACGAGCACGGAGGTTCGGGAAGCCTGGATTCCCGGGGTGGAGGTTTTTCCACGCACGATTTATCCACAGCGACATCGGGGCTCGTTTGGCGAATTTGTCCGCCGCGATGAAGGCCCGCTCGCGCGCATCGGCTTCTGGCCCGCGCAATGGGCGAATGCGCGCATGTTTGCGCAGACAGCGAAAGGTTTTCACATTCACCCGCCGAGCATCCCGGATGGAACTGAGCCGGCCGACTGGTTTCACCGCTGTTTTATCGAGGAGCCGGAGAATTATTCGCTGCGCCGTTACGAACACGAACAGTGGGACGTGATGTTCTTCGTCCAGGGCGTCGCGGAAATGATTCTGCGCGATGTCCGCGCGGGCCTGCCTGCGCGCACGATGCGTCTCTTCGTTGACGGTGACAATCATCGCGGCGCGAACAACGCCGGCGTCGTCGTCCCGGCGGGTGTCGCGCACGCGATTCGCGTCGAAGGATCGGAAGACGTCATCATGGTTTACGGGACGAGCACGTCGTTCCAGGCGGAATTTGAAGGGCGGATCGCGAGCGACGTTGAGACCGCAACGCTGCCGGACTCGTGGCAAAAATTTCTGGAATAAATCTGGAACCCAGGCAACCAGAAGGAACTAGATTTTGAGGCCGCTTTCCGGACCCAGATTTCCTGGGTTCATGGCTTCAAGATTGTTTTCCTGCTTTTGTGATTGTTGTTCCATGAAGCGAAGCTTCAACCCGGCTGAGCCGGAATTGATGGACCGGCCGCAGCCGGTGACGGCCGAATTGGTCAGCGATTTGCGAAATCTGCGCCAGCTCAACCGCCACTTTGGCAGCTACGCGCTGACCACCTATTTCTTGCGGCGCTGGATCCAGCCTGGGATGCAATTGCGGGTTCTCGACCTCGCGACCGGCTCCGGCGACATCCCGCGACTCGTGGTCGATTACGCCAGAAAAACCGGGACCACGGTCACGGTCGACGCGATCGATCAGCAAAGCTCCACGCTGGAGATCGCGCGGGGGTTGAGTGCGGATTACCCGGAGATCGATTTCAAGCAGGGCGACGCGCTTCTCTTCGGTGAGGAAGGACAATACGACGTCGTTCTCTCCTCACTCGCGCTTCATCATTTCGATGAAGCCAGCGCCGTGCGGATGCTGGAGCGCTGCCGCCATTTATCGAGAAGATTCGTTTTGGTTTCCGATTTGCGGCGGGGCCTCTTCGCCTCGGTGGGAGTTTATCTTCTCACCGCCTTGATCTATCGCGAACCCATGACGCGAACCGACGCACGCCTTTCCGCCGCGCGCGCCTTTTCGTTTCGGGAATTTGGCTCGCTGGCGCAACGCGCGGGCTGGCGCAACTTTGGCCATCGCAAGTTCCGTTTCGCCCGCCAGGCGATCTGGCTCGAATGAACAAACGGTTCTCTGATCGCCTGCTAGGGCTCAGAGAGCGCACTGATTGTGACGAAATATCCGTCCAAATCTCGAAGTGAGAATTCCATGGTTCCAGTATTCGGGTTGACGTGGGGCTCCTCCTCGAGCCGGGGGACGAGAGCGCGGGCCCTTGGGAGCGCCACGTCGAAATCATCGACCCGGAAAAACAAGAGAAGGCCATTGCCAGGCTGCGGGTGAGCGGGGCTCAGCAAGGAGGGATGCTCATGGGTGCCCCACTTGTGAAGGCAGAGCAGGACCGTTCCATCCGAGTCGAGGATCTGACCGAAGTAATCATGGGCGGGAGCCGTCTCCGGCAAACCAAGGAGCGACTGGTACCACCTGAAGCTGCCGGGGACGTCGCTTACGCCGATGATCGTCCACGTGCGTTTCATCGTATTTTCGAATGCTCGACCCGCTCGTAGGGATGTCCATGCCTGACTTGTCTCCCCACGCGGAAAGCAGCTCAGTCGTCGATAGGCTCCTTATCCGCGATAAAGTCTTTCATTGCCTGGATTTCCTCCGGGGAATGTCCCTGCCAGCCCAGCTGTTCGCTCACGACCCGCAGCGGCTCCCGGGAGCGATAGGACCTCGTGGGATTCCCTGGGAACTTCTTGTCGGTCACGTTGGGGTCATCCACAAAAGGACCGATCGGTTCCACCAGATAGATTCGGCCTGGACCGTCGCCCTTGGCCAGCTCCGCTCCCCAGGTAGCCGCGTGCAGGGTCTCGCTGAAGTAGATCCAGGGCGACCTCCGGTCGGTGTAGTTGGAGGAATTGCCGGGCTGAAGCAGGTCCCCGGGCTTCAGGTCCGCTTTGGTGCCATGGTAGAATCGCCGCGTGTTGGGGTCGAAGACGAATGGGGCTGCGGGATCGCTCATGCTTTTCGGCTGGCGGTAGAGCGCGTTGCTTGGGTTTTATTCTTCACTGGTTAGGCGGCAACAAGTTCATTCGGTTCGCAGCGCTCCAACGTGTCGATAAGTGTTCATGACCACGCCCGTCGTCGTGGCCTTCGTGCTGACGAGAGCGAGTTCGCGCGGGTCAGTTTCGTCCGAAAAGAATCGTTTGCCCCGGCCCAGCAAGACCGGGTAGACGAACAGCACAACCTCGTCGACCAGTCCCTGCTCGAGCAGCGCGGACGTCAGCGTCGAACTTCCCCAGACGATCAGGTCACGGTCGCCCTTTGTCTTGAGGCCGCGAACGCTCTCAATGATGTTCGCGCCCAGGTCCTTAGCCGGACCCCATCCGAGACTGTCCGGCCTGTGAGTCGCGACATATTTCGTCGCGGCGTTCAGACAGTCCGCAAACGGACCGCCTTTAACCTTGGGCCAGAAGTCGGCCCAGAGGTCGTAGGTGCGGCGGCCAAGCAGCAGATCGAAGCTCGTGCCCTGTGCCTCTGCGACGGCCTCTGCCCCAGCCGGATTTCGATACGGTGCCGTCCATCCGCCATGCGCGTAGTCATCGCCGTATTCGCCCGGTCCGCCGGGTTCGATCACGCCGTCCAGTGAGATGTGTTCGAAGATCCTGATCTTTCTCATTTGTGTCGATTCCAGTTAGATGTTTTGCCGGCAAAATTTATGATGCGTATGCGCTACCGTCTAACGAGAATTAGACGTCATTCACGGCGAAAAAAGGCGTCATCCAGCCGGCTATTTTCAGGAACCATCGAGGGAAGCCGAGGGGGAAACACGGCTCAGGATTAGCAGAGCGGGCCGAAAACAGGCAAGCCATTGAGAGCGGATTTGGCGCGTAGCGAGCAGAGCCGCGGCTACGGCGATGTTGCTTGGCGCCCCCGTTGGCTGATTATCGCAAGGTGCAGATTGTTTCTTCGGTCTCAGAGGCGGGTGTGTGGTCTCGCCAGAGCAGCAAACGCAGAGTTCTCGTGCCGACCATGGGCGCTCTGCATAGAGGTCATCTTGAACTGATCCGGCTTGCGCATGGAGTCGCCGGCATCGAAGGCGAGGTCGCGGTCAGTATTTTTGTGAACCCGCTGCAATTTGCTCCGGGAGGAGATTTTGAAAAATACCCACGCCCTGAAACGAAGGATGAGGAGTTCTGCCGCGCGGCCGGGGTGGATATTCTTTTCCGGCCCAGTGCCGACGAAATGTACGCGGCTGATTCTTCGGTCGCGATCGACGAGAATGCGCTTTCGGCGACCTTGTGCGGCAAGTCTCGCCCTGGACATTTTCGTGGGGTCTGCACCGTCGTCGCCAAGCTCTTTCACATTCTTTCGCCGGACGCGGCCGTTTTCGGCGAGAAGGATTTCCAGCAACTGGCAATCATCCGCCGAATGGTGCGCGACCTGAATTTCCAGATTGAGATCATCGGTGCGTCCACCGTCCGGGAAGCGGACGGCCTCGCGTGCAGCTCGCGCAATCAGTATTTGAGCGCGGTCGAGCGTGAACAGGCGCCGATCTTGCGCTCCGCCCTTGAGAACGGGGCGCGTCTCGTGGCCGGTGGCGAGCGGTCGGCTCCGACGATCATCGCGGCTGCTCGCAAAGTAATCGACACGTCGTCGCTCGCCCGGATTGACTACCTTGAACTAGTGAACGCCGAGACATTGCAGCCGCTGGAAACTGCCCAGCCCAATTCGCTCATCGCGGTAGCGGCCTTTTTTGGGCAGACTCGGCTGATCGATAACATTCTGCTCCCATGAAGGAATACGATTTCGTGGTGATCGGCAGCGGCATTGCCGGACTCACCTTTGCCTTAAAAGCGGCCGCGCACGGGTCGGTCGCCGTGATTACGAAGCGCAAGGGCGCCGACTCCAACACGGCGTGGGCGCAGGGCGGGATCGCCTGTGTGACGAGCGATGAGGATTCCTTCGAACTTCATGTGCAGGACACCCTCGAGGCAGGCGCGAGCTTGTGCGACGAGGCGGCCGTGCGGGCGATCGTGATGGAAGGTCCCACGCGCGTGCGGGAGCTGGTGGAGCTTGGCTTGCATTTCGACGACCGCGAAGTTTCCGGACATCGCGAGCCCGATCTCGGACGCGAGGGCGGCCATTCGAAGCGGCGTGTCCTGCATGTCCAGGATGTGACCGGTCTCGAGATCGAAAAGACGCTGCTGCGTGAACTCGATCGCTCGCCCAAGGTGGAGCTGCTGGAAAACCACATGGCCGTGGATCTGATCACGGCAGGAAAACTTGGTTTCGCCACGGAGGATCGTTGCCTTGGCGTTTATGTGCTCGATGAGCGCACGGGCGAGGTGGAAACGGTTCGGACCGACCGACTGGTCCTGGCCACGGGTGGTTGCGGAAAGGTTTATCTTTACACAACGAACCCGGACATCGCGACGGGCGACGGCGTGGCCATGGCCTGGCGCGCGGGAGCGGTCATCGCCAACATGGAGTTCATCCAATTCCATCCCACCGCTCTTTTTCACCCCAAGGCGAAGTCCTTCCTCGTGTCCGAAGCGGTGCGAGGCGAAGGCGGGATTCTGCGCAACAGCCGCGGGGAGGATTTCATGGAGCGCTATCACCCGCAGCGTTCGCTGGCCCCGCGCGACATCGTGGCCCGCGCGATTGACGCCGAGATCAAGCGCTCAGGCGCCCACTGTGTCTTTCTCGATATCACGCACCGGTCGCTCGAATTTTTGCAGGAGCGGTTTCCGCACATTTACGAAACCTGCCTGCGTTTCGGGATCGACATGGCGAAACAGCCGATCCCGGTTGTCCCGGCCGCGCACTACCAGTGTGGCGGGATCAAGACCGACGTGAACGGCGCCACGACGCTGCCCGGCCTTTACGCGATCGGCGAAGTGGCCTGCACCGGTTTGCACGGCGCGAATCGCCTGGCGAGCAATTCGCTCCTCGAGGGGTTGGTCATGGCGCATCGCGCCTGCGAGGCCCTGATTCGCGAGCAACCGATCTCGCACGCCGCGCGCGCAATTCCGCTCCCGGAATGGGAATCGGGGGATGTCCAGAACGTGGACGAGCTGGTTGTGATCTATCACAACTGGGACGAGATTCGACGCTTGATGTGGGATTACGTCGGGATCGTCCGGACGAACAAGCGCCTCCAACGGGCTAGCGCGAGGCTGCGCAACTTGCAGCGGGAAATCCGCGAATTTTATTGGAATTTCAAGGTCTCGGTTGATCTGCTGGAGCTCCGCAACCTGGCGACGGTCGCCGCGCTGATCGTGGACTCGGCCCTCAGCCGGAAGGAAAGCCGCGGTCTCCACTTCACCCTGGACTATCCCGAGCTCTCGGATCGGCGCTTCCGGCGGGATACCTTGATCAGCCGGACCTGACTGGCGGGCCCAAGTCGGTAGTCCCGCTGGCGGAGGCTGGAATAGATAGTGCTAGATAAGGGATTACCCGGGGAGGGCCGGCCTTTCCACGAGGGAAACGCTTGCCTTTCCGGATTTTATCGGATAAACAATTCCGCTACCTGCCTCGATGAGACGATTTTTCGCCCTTTTTTCCCTGCTGGTGGTAAGCGCCGTCGCTCTGCGCGGCCAATCCCCCTATGAGAGCAGCGCGGATTTTGCCAAGTATGCGATGAAGTTGCGGGAGCAGGCGCTCCTTAAGGTCGAACCGCAGGTTTTCGTTCCGACCACCTCGCGGACGAGCATGACCCGTTTCCCGTGGAAAACGAATATTGTCACGACGGTTTTCTGGATTGGCGAGGCGGCGGGCGGAAATAATCCGGTGCCGAATGTGAAAAGCTCTTGGGACGCCAATTGGACGTCTAACTACGGCGGCTTCGATTCCCCGGATCCCGGATCGCGGAAAAACTATGTTCCGGTCTCGTTTGTCCCCCGACAGAATCCATTTTACATCGCGTTGCCCTACAACGACGTCACACACGGGCAATTCAAGCCGGAAGCCGCGCTGGTGATTCCATGGTTCAAACAGGCGTACAGCGAGCCGGGGCGTTCCGTTTGCAAGGACCGCTGGCTGGCCATCCGCAAGGGCAATCGCACCTGCTATGCGCAATGGGAAGATTGCGGACCTTTTCGCACCGACCATTTTCAATATGTCTTCCAGAACGAGCGGCCGAAACCGAACCTGAACCGCGGCGCCGGTCTGGATGTTTCACCCGCGGTGCGGGATTACCTGGGCCTTTCGCCCACGGACGTGACCGACTGGCAATTCGTCGAAGTGCGCGACGTTCCGCCCGGGCCCTGGCGCAATTTTGGCGATAACAACCATTTCGTCATCGCGAAGCGGTTGACTGAGCAGAAAGTTGTTCAGGAAACGACCGACAAGAAAGCCAAGTAGCCGGGCAATTATTCGTCCGGACCGAGGTGCGCGGCCAGGCCAGCGAGCGTCTGCCTCAACGTTTCCGATCTCTGCATGATCGGCTCGTAACGCTGGCGTTCCGCGGCGCAGAACGCGGCCAGGGGTTGAAACGCCATCGAGATTTCTACATAGAAAAGGTCGATGGCGTGGTTCATCTGCTCCTCGATCGCATGGACCAGTTCCAGCCGCTTGGTTTCCATTTCCCTCTCGTAGGCGGTCAGGATTTTCTTCCGCTGGGTGAAAGCGACAATCGTTCCGATGATGGCGGCGGAAGCGGCCAGAATGCCGGTCACGTCTGCCACAGCCGCGCTGCTCATCGCGACGATGACGGTGACGAGGCCGCCAGCCGCCGCCACCCCAGCCGGCAACCGCAGCCAGGCGGCCGTTTCGCGAAACATGCGGGCTAGTTGCTCCTCCACGCCCTTGCCTGCGATGCGTTCGACAAGGGTCAGCTGAATCGATTGCAACAGGTCGCGGCGCTGGCGGGCGAAATCGGGCAGCGTCCGGCTCATGCGGTCCTGGCCGCCGGCATCGAATTTCGTCTCAATCGTGTCCTGCAATTGCGGCCAGAGACCGCGGAGATCGGTCTCCAGAAGCTGAACCGCGTTTTCCACCTGCGGCTGGACGGTCTGCCGCAGCTTCGCTTCCACATCGGTCTGGAATTCCTGTTGCCATTGTTCACGGCTCCAGACGAGGCGCCAGGTCCGCCAGAAGGAGAGCTTTTGCTCGAGCAGGCGTGTTCCCTGCCGGGCGGATTCACGGCAGGCTTGCTCCACGCCGCGTAGAAATCCCGCCACTTGCCGCAGCGTTTGCTCCCGGCGAGCTCGAAGAAATTCATCCACGCGGGAGAGCTGCTGCTCATCGCGCGAGATCGTTTCGAAACAAGCGCGAATCTCGTCCGCCACTTCACCGAGAATTACGCCGGCCGTCCTCGCAGTCGACCGCAGCTTCAGGATCCGCACGCCCGATTCTGTGACCATGTGATTGATCTGATCTTCCAGCGGGCCGAACTGGCTTTCTTTCCAGAGTTTTTCCTTGTCCAGGCCCGTCGTCCGCGAGAGGAGCGCTTTCCGGGCGGAGACGGGAAATATCGGCGGCGCGAAGCCCAGTTTTTGCATCGCTGTATCCCGAAGATGGCGATGAATGATTTCGATCTCCGACGCCTCGCGCAAATCGGCCTGCTGGATCACGAAGACAACATTCTTCAGCCACTTCTTTTGGACAAAATTCAGAAGATCCCAGGCGGATTGGGACCACGGGTTCACGACCGAAAAAACAAAGAGGACCAGGTCCGCGCGAGGGACAAAACCTTCTGTGATAGTCTGGTGCTCGGCCACCATCGTGTTTGTGCCCGGCGTGTCCACCACGTTGAAGTCGCGCAGGAATGGAATCGGCAGGTAACGCTCAGTGAGCTGAGGAGAGACCTCGACCGATTTGTCCTCGGCTCCGTGGCGAAAAATGTAAACCCGGTCCGTGGCCGGGCGAACGTCCACCTTCGCAAATTCCTGGCCGAAAAGGGCATTGAGCAGGGACGATTTGCCGGCTTTGACTTCACCGACGACGACAAAGAGGAGCGGCTCCCGGATATCGGTGAGCAAGCCGTGAATGGTATCCAGGGTGGCCGAGTCGCGGCGCATATCGGAGCTCAGCTTGAGCAGCGCCGCGAGTGCAGTTTCGAGTTCGGTTCGAAGCTGCAGGTAATTGTCGGCAATCATGCCAGCCTCCTAGCTGCCGGGAGCGCTGGTCTTAACCGCAGGAGTATCAACGGCGCTGGGCGATGCGACTGGAATGGCTGTCGCGCGCGGGGTGGCGGAAGGCGTCGGCGGCACGGGTGTCGCCATCTTGAGCAATTCCGACACGGTCACCGATTTGAACCCCTTCCGGTCCAATTGGTCGAACGTCGCCGGCATCGCCTCGAGGGTTGGGGGATGAATGTCATGCGCGAGCACGATCGAACCGGCCCGCGTTTCTTTCAGGATTCGACTGGTCACAACACTCGGTCCGGGCCTCTTCCAGTCGAGCGGATCCACATCCCAGATGATAATCCGATAACCGAATTCCTCATGAATCCAGTGCTTCTGGCGCGCCGTGATGGATCCGTACGGCGGCCGCAGCAGCGTCGGATGTTTTCCGATCGCGGCGAAGATGGCGTCGTCCGTTTTTTGCACTTCGCGGCGCACCGCCTCGTCGGACATTTTGCCCAAATTTGGATGCGACCAGGAATGATTACCGATCTCGTGACCCTCTTTGACCGCGCGCCGCAAAATGTCGGGATGGTCGGCTGCGTTTTGGCCGACCACGAAAAAGGTCGCCTTCATGTGGTGCGCCGCGAGGAGGTCGAGCAGCTTCGGCGTGAGCGTCGCGTTCGGCCCGTCATCGAAGGTCAGGGCGATGTAGGGCCCATCGACATGAACTGAATTGAAAGTGATCTGCGGCTGAGCTGCCGAGGCAACGGCAACAGCCGGCGCAGGTGAGGAATTGATTCGTTCAACGGGCTGGGCCGGCGGCGCGCCTTGTCCGGAAACCTCCTGGAGAATCAGGAGACTGATCGAGGAGATCGCGAGCAGTTGTCGGGTAAGCATGGGATGGCAAATGCGAAGCGGAAACTTTCCGGTGTATCTAGCAGAGGCGACATGCAACGCAAGCCATGGCCCGCCTTCCCGCGCTTCCTCTTATCCCGGAAAACCATTTACGACGAACAACGGATGGCATTTGTGGAGAAAATCCCGCTATTTCACGCGACAAATCGAATTTAATGGCAGTCATCCTGCTCCTAAAAAGAGGCTGATTACACATCCGCTCCGGCGGGTTGGCGCGACATGGTGAGTGAAATCCAGCGCTCGCACCAAATCGACTTCTCCATTAATGAAAATTTTGCTCGTAGAAGATCACCCGGGAAGTCGCAAGAACCTGCAGCGATTGATCGAACGGCGTGGGCACGAAGTGGTGGGTGTCGCCAGCGCCGAGGAAGCTGAAGTGGCGCTCGCCGCGCAGAGCTTCCCGTTCCTGATTCTCGACTGGATGCTGCCCGGAAAAAGCGGCATTGCTCTCTGCCGCCAGCTGCGCGCCCAGCCAAACGGGGATGAAATGTTCATTCTACTGGTGACGGCGCGCGCCGACACGGCGGACCTGGAAAAGGCGCTGAAAGCCGGCGCCAATGATTACCTCACGAAGCCGCTCGATCCCGAATTGTTGAACGTGCGAATTTCGGTCGCGGAACGCCAGATCCGCGAACTTGGGGAACGTAATCAGGCCCGGGCGGCGTTGCTGGAATCCGCCCAGACGATGGCAAACATTCTCGAGAACACGACGGATGGTCGATTCCGAATGGAACATCACGCACGTGAACGTCGAGGCCGAAACGCTCTTCGGCCGGACCCGTGATGAATTACTCGGACACGAATTTTGGAAAAAGTTTCCGGAGCTGGGGTCTGTTTTTGAATCCAATTACCGAAAGGTGATGGCGGAGAAAATTCCGATGGAGTTCGAGGCGAGCGATTCCAGCGGAAAGGTGTGGTACGAAGTCCACGCCTATCCGAGTAACGGCGGTGTTTCCGTCTTTTTCCGCGACATCAGCGAACGAAGGAAAACCGAATCGGAGCGCCTGACGACGAGCAAACTCGAATCGCTCGGTACTCTCGCCGGCGGCATCGCGCACGATCTGAACAACATCCTGACCGTGATTTCAGGGAACATCGGCTTGGCTCAAATCGAAGCGCCGGCCGAATCCGGGGGTCTGCTTGGATTTCTCTCCAAAGCGGGCCAGGCCGCCCAGCATGCGGCGCATCTCTCCAGCCAGCTCCTCACTTTTTCGAAGGGGGGCACGCCGCTAAAGAAAGTCGTTTCAGTCGGAGAGCTGCTCGAACACTCGGCCGAGTTTTCACTCTATGGATCGAACTTGCGGGCTGATTTCGATATCGCGGTCGATTTGTGGAAAGCGGAAGTGGATGCCGGCCAGATCGAGCAAGTGGTGAATGCCTTGATGTTGAACGCGCGCGAGGCGATGCCGCATGGTGGGACGGTTCGCGTCCGAGCGCGCAATGTCGTTTTTGACGACAAGCCCGGAGCCATTCTTCCCGCGGGCCATTACATCAAGATCAGCATCACCGATTGCGGCTCCGGAATTGACGATCAATTGGCCATCAAAATTTTCGATCCGTATTTTACGACCAAGGCGACGGGAACAGGCTTGGGACTTGCGATCAGTTACTCGATCGTAAAAAAGCACGGCGGGCTGCTCCATCTCGAACACTCTTCGCCGGAAGGCTCCGTTTTCGCGTTCTATCTCCGCGCCAGCGACCGCAAGCTCCTGATCCCCGAGGTGCGAGTTACGGAGCGGGCCTTCCATTTCAATCACCAAAGGGTCCTCGTGATGGATGACGAAGCGGCGATTCGCGAACTGACTTCCCAACTGCTGGGAACGCTTGGTTACGAAGTAACGGCGGTTCCGGACGGGCTGGAGGCGGTGAGACTTTACGAGCGCGCTCTCCGCCGCGGCGAACAGTATCAGGTGGTGATTCTCGACGCGACGGTCCGCGGGGGCTTGGGCGGTGTCGCGACGATCGAGCGTTTGCGCGCCATGGATCCGAAGGTCAACGCGATCATTTGCAGCGGTTACTCGGACGAAGCGGCTTTGTCGGAATTCCTCGCCTATGGATTTCGCGGTGCGCTCCCGAAACCGTTCACACGCTCCGAGCTGGCGGAGGCGCTGCAACGGACGATCGAATCGTCCAGCGCCAACTGACCAGGTTGCCGCGGTCGCGTTGGGAGCGGCCCATGCTGGTGGATCTAACCCTTGCGCAGCTTCTCCAGGACCGCGATGAAAGCATCCGGGCCGCCCTGCATATAGCCGAGTTCGGCCACCATTTTTCCTTCGCTGTTCAGGACGATAATTGTCGGGAAGCCCTGCACCTGGTATCGCATGAGGAGCCGTTCATTCTGCTCCCTGGTGGCTGCGGAGACGGGTTTCCTTTTTGGAAAGTCCACTTCCACCAGCACCAGATTCTTGCTCGCGTATTCCTTGAACTGCGGCTGCGAAAAAACTTCGCGGTCGAGCATGATGCACCATCCACACCAATCCGAGCCGGTGAAATCGAGAAGCACGAGCTTGTTGCTGGCTTTGGCTTCCTGTTGACCTTGTTCGTAGCTTGTCCCCCAGCCGGGCTTGGAGGGCGTTTGAGTCGACGGGGTGGTTTGCGTCGATGAGGAATCCGTCGGCACGGAACTATCGCATCCGGCCAGTGGGAAAAAAATACCGCTGAGCGCGACGAGGAAAAGAAAAAACCGGCAGACCTTCACGCGTCCAGCTTCCGGTAGAGTTCCTTGCTTCGCAAGCAGCCGCTCCGGCGTAACGCCGAGTAAAGGCCGCCGAGGAGACAGTCCCCGTACAAAGCTAGCCCGGCGGAGTACGCCGGGCTAAAAAACCGTAGGAAAGATTTATTACTTGATGTGTCCGGAGACGAGCTTGGTCATCTCGAACATGCTGACCTGGCTTTTGCCGTTGAAGACCGGCTTGAGCGCGTCGTCCGCATTGATCATGGTGCGTTTTTTCTTATCCTGGCAACCGTTCTTCTTGATGTAGTCCCAGAGCTTCTTGGTGAGCTCGGAACGGGGTAGCGGTTTGGAGCCAACGATGGCGGAAAGTTTGTCGTCAGGCTGCACCGGTCTCATGAAGGCGGCGTTCGGTTTACGTTTTGAAGGAGTCTTTTTGGGTTTCGGCATAGAGGCTGATTAATCCCTCCCTCGTGGGAGGGCAATACTAAAATTTAGCGAATCGAAAAGATTTTGTCGGTCAATTTGAGCGCCGGACGGCCACTGCGGCCACGTCGTCGGGAGCCGATCGGTCCCCGTTGTTGTTCGCCATCTGGTCCACCACCCGGCTGAGCAATGCCTGCGCGTTCTCCGGGATCGGCTGCAACATTTCACCGAGACGTCCCGAAGAAAGCCGCGGATTTTCCTCACGCCCCGAGCCGTAAAGCCCGTCCGTGTAAAGAAGGAATGCCTCCCCGGGTTCGAGGTCGATGTTGGTTTCGAGGAACTTGGATTTCTCAAGCAGCCCGAGCGGTGGAGTTGAGGAGGGGATCGCTTCTGTTTGCCCTCCATTTCTGGCCACGAGCAAAGGCGGATGTCCCGCTCCCACCACACTCGCGCAGCCCGTTTTTGGGTCCAGCGCCACACACATGGCCGTCATGAACGAGCGAGCCCCGAAGATACTGCGGAAATCGTTGTTTACCGCCTCCATGATTTCCACGGGCTCGTTGTGCTCCACACTGCCGTGGTGAAACAGGAGCTTGGCCAATGTCGTGAGCAGGGCGGCGGAGGCTCCGTGACCGGTAGCGTCCGCGATCCAAAACAGGGTTCTCCCGTCGGCCAACTGCCGCCAGCCGTAAATATCACCCCCAACCTGAATCACAGGCCGGTAGCACGCGGCGATGTCCCATCCTGGCAGCCCCGGCGGAGTCTGCGGGATAAGAGATTGTTGCGTCAATCGGGCCGCAGCGAGATCTCGCTCCAGATTCCGGCGCCACGCTTCGAGCTCGTCGTTTTGCTGCTGCAATTGGATCCGCAAAGACCGCAGGCGAAGCTGAGTTTCGATCCGAGCGCGCAAGACTGCTTCATTGATCGGTTTGGTCACAAAATCGTCCGCGCCCGCTTCAAGGCATGAAACCTCGCTCTCCTCACCACCGTGTCCGGTCAGCATGATCGTCGGCAGTTGCGCGATTGCCGCTTCGGCGTCCCGGCGAAGTTGTCTCAGGACCTCCGCGCCATCCATGCCTGGCATGTCGAAGTCCAGGAGCAGGAGTGACGGTGGCTCCGCGTGGAGTGAAGCCAGGGCTTCGATTCCATCCGAGGCCTGCGTGCACGAGTATCCTGCGCGGGAGAGGATGCGCACGAGCAGCTTTCGGCTGGTCGCGTCATCGTCGGCTACCAAGATTTGCTCGTTCGGTTTCTTGCCCATCCTTCTTCTGTGATTCGGAAATAACCGGCTGGGAAACTGTATTTTTCGTCTTGTGAAAAGGCCTGCCCTGTCGGCAACATAAGCCTTTCCGGAACCAACCGTTGAGGCGGAGCCGGGTAATTAGCGATTGTCAGCCAGCGAACAATGAATTACAACGGATAGACTGTCGTCGAACCCAACTTATGAAACTTTCGCTCTCGCTCGCTCTTGTCGGTGCCATGGCCTTTCTTTCCGCCTGCGAGGACGAACCGCCGGTTCATCCGAACAAGCGCCATCCCTCCAGATATCCGTCGCCGCCGCCGCAAAGCGAGTATCCGCCCCAGCCGCAGCCGTACCAGAACGGACCAACCCCGCCGCCGAACGAGAATGTGGAGGCGCCCACGCAACCGGCGGCCACCGCGCCGCCGAAACAGACCAAAGGCGACATCCCCTACGGCATTCCGGTTCCGAACAAGCCTGGCTTTGTCACCAGCCCGTACGCGCCCAATCAAGGCTATGTGGACGTCCGCGGGTTTCCTCCCGGCACCGAAGTCAAGGACCCGTACACGAACAAAATCTTTCTCGTCCCCTGACGGGTGGCGCTTCCGCGCGGCGCGCTGCAAGGCCTTCCGGCTCGTCCGTGAATCGGTTTTGCGGCGGCACTGGACAAGCCCTCCGAATGTCCCGATGCTGAGCGTCGCGCGCGGCCGCTTCCTGGCGGTGGCGCACTGGCTTGAGCCGAATCAACTAACCGAGTCGTATGGAATTTCGCGTTAAACGGGCACCCCGCATCGAGGCGGAAATGACCGTGCCCGGCGACAAAAGCATCTCCCACCGCGCCGCCATCATCGCCGCGCTTTCAAATGGCGTTTGCGTCCTGCGCGGTTTCCTTCCCAGCGACGATTGTATGAGGACTGTGCAGGCCCTTCGTCTTCTCGGGATCAAGATCGAACACCCGGAGCCCGACATGCTCGTTGTCCACGGCAAGAAACGACTGCTGACCGTGC
>Ga0193726_1001634_pt1 | contig 16945 bp, 12 predicted proteins | sample H2c1metaG_FD_144928 | JGI IMG/M metagenome (GOLD analysis project Ga0193726, IMG submission 144928) | Soil microbial communities from a riparian zone of the East river system, Colorado, United States - H2c1 | ecosystem: Environmental > Terrestrial > Soil > Riparian zone | place: USA: East River... | reverse complement strand
GTGCCGGCCAAGGATCGTGGCCGTCTTGGCCACGATGATCGCCGAGCGGTAGGCACACGCCGTCGCGACAACACCGGTGTCGGCTTTCGCCCTAGCCGGGTCGTCCGGCGGAGCGTCCGGATCGAGCCAGTCGCCGAACTGGAAGCCCGTTTCCCAGAGCCCTTTCGGCGAGAGCAGCGAACGAACCCGGCGGACGTGTGCCGCCATGGAGTCGAACTGGCGGCGGAGCACCTGCTCGTCGCCGTACGCCTCATAGAGAGTCCACGGAACCCACACCCCGGCGTCGCTCCAGAGCGCGGTCGACTCAGGCTCGGGGAAGCCGTCCGGGCGATCGAGGAACTTCAGCACGTCGGGCACAACGTAAGGGATGATTCCGTCGTGGTGAGCCTGCTCGAGTGCGAGGTCGGCCAGCCAGTCGCTGAGGAACGAATCGACGTCGTACAAGAACGCGGCCGTCGGCGCGAACGCCGCGATGTCGCCGGTCCATCCCAGTCGCTCGTCGCGCTGCGGGCAGTCCGTTGGTACGTCGAGGAAATTGCCGCGCATCCCCCAGACAACGTTCTTGTGGAACTGGTTCAGCAGCGGGTCGGAGGTGCGGAAGGTTCCGATCCGCTTGAGTTCGGAACCGATGGCGACAGCGGTGACGTCTTCCGCCCTGAGCTCCCCCGGCAAGCCCGATATCTCGGCGTACCGGAAGCCGTGGAAGGTAAAGGTGGGTTCGAATTCGTCCCGGTCGCCGCTGAGGATGTATCGGTCGGTTGCGAGAGCCGTGCGCAGCGGCCGAGTGCCGATTTCGCCGTGCTCGAGAACTTCGGCGTGCCGGACGGTTATCTCCGTTCCCGCCGGTCCCTGGACCGTCAGACGCACCCAGCCGACCAGATTCTGGCCGAAGTCCACCAGGGTCTTCCCGGAGGGCGACGTCGTGAGTTCCTGCACGGGGAGCTCGTTCCAACGGACGACGCCGGGGCCGACATATGGCGTGAGGATCTTCGTGTCGAAGTCCAGTACGTGAACGCCGACCCAGGTCTCGCCGGCGAATCCCGGCCGCAACCAGGAGTCGTCACGGCGGCGCGCGTCGATGGTCTCGCCGTCGTACAGGTCGTTCGCGATCACCGCGCTCGGGCCAGCCGTCCAACTCTGATCCGTGGCGATGACTTGGGTAAAGCCGTCTTCGAAGGTGACTTCCAGCTGGGCGAACGCGCCCAGCTCTTCGCCGTACAACGCGGACCGTCCCGACCAGCCCAGTCGCCCACGGAACCAGCCGTTGCCGAGGGCTATACCGAGCACGTTGCCGGCATCGACTTGGCCGCTGGGATCGACTAGGCCAGTGATGTCATATGTCGCGTAACGGAGACGCCATTCGTAGCTGCTCCAGCCGGGCGTCAGAAGGTCGCCTGAGACCCGGCGGCCGTTGAGCCACGCCTCCACAACGCCTAGGGCGGTGAGCGTGAGCGAGGCGCTCGTGACAGCGCCGTGATCCGCCTCGAGCGTGAATTCGCGTCGCAGCAAGGGGGCGCCATCGAAGTCCTCGTCGGCGGCGATCATTCGAGCGTGCCAGCTCATTGATGTGTCTCCATTGAGTCTTGGTCGTTCTCGGTCATCGAAGTTGGCTGTGGGCGTGCCACCCGCACTGACCAGTGGCGTCGGTGAGTGCCTGCGGTGTCAGCCTTTGATGGCCCCGCTCGTGAGGCCCGCGACGATCTGCCGGTTGGAGAAGATGTAGGCGATCAGGGGCGGGATGGTGATGAGCAGGATGTCCATGAAGAGGAGGTTGTAGTAGCTGATGTTCTGGCCCTGGAACGTGAACAGGGTGAGCTGGACCGTCGCATTCTCGTTGCCCGGTAGGAAGTAGAGCGGGCCGGCGAAGTCGTTGAAGACGAACACGGCCTGGACCACGATCACCGTCACCACGACGGGTCGCAGCAACGGCAGGACAACCCGGAAGAACAGCCTGAGTGGGCCGGCGCCGTCGAGCACCGCTGCCTCGTCGAGCTCGCGGGGAATGTTTCCGACGAAGGCGCGGAACAGCAGGATCGAGAACGACAGTCCGAAGGTGGCCTCGATCAGGATCATTCCTGGCAAGGTTCCGAACAGCCGCAGACGCTGGAGCACCCAGATGGTCGGCACCACAGCCGGTGGCACGATCAATCCGGCCAGGACGAAGAAGTTGACGGCCGCGTTCCACTTACTCTTCCGTCGCGCGAGTACGTACCCGGCCATCGCCGCGAGAACGACCGTGATCGTGACCGACGTGACGGTGAGGATCGCGCTGTTGAAGAAGGCGCGCCAGATGATTCCGTCGTTCGTCTGGAGCACAGCGCGAAGGTTCGCGAAAAACTGCCAGTGTGTCGGCCAGGAGAACGCGAGGGTCGATGCGTCGGCCGGCGCCTTCGACGCCTGGAGAATCACAAACACAAATGGAACGAGGAAGACAACGATCGACACGATGATCGCGATAGTGCCCACGATCCAGGCACGAGTGCGCGCGCTGGTCACAGTTCCACCTGCTTTCGGTTGAGCACATACGCAAGGGGCACCATGATCACTGTGACGACGAGGAACAGGATCACGTTTCCGGCGGCCGAGAGACCATAGAATCCGGCCTCGTATTCCTTGTAGATGACGGATGCAATCACGTCGCTCGTGAAGCCGGGTCCACCGCCCGTGGTCGCCCAGATGATGTCGAACGATCGCAGCCCACCGATCAGGGAGAGGATGATGACGGTCGCCGTCGGCCCTCTCGAGAGCGGGATCGTGATCTCGCGCAACATCTTCCATGAGCCGGCGCCGTCGAGCTTCGCCGCTTCGAAGTAGTCGTTGGGAATGGCGACAATGCCGGCCATGAAGATCAGCGTCGCAATGCCGACGCCCTTCCAGACGTCGACGGCCGCGATCGTGTAGATGGCGAGATGTGGATCGGTGAACCAGCCCGGCTGCGGCAATCCGAAGAACCCGGCAACGGCGTTGACCATGCCATGGAACGGGTCGAGCAGGGACTTGAACATGAATCCGACACCGATCGTCGAAACCAGTACCGGAAAGAACACGACTGCTCGGAGATAGCCACGACCGATGACGGGCCCGGTCAGGAGCACCGCCAGGAAGAACCCGATAATGACCTTGGCCCCGGAGGTAATAACACCGTAGAGCAGGGTGTGAATGAAGCTGGTGTAGAGCTGCGGATTTTGGAAGAACTGTTTGAAGTTGTCGAACCCGATGAAGTGCGAGTCGAACAGCGACCACCGCGTCAGCGAGAAATAGAACGACGCGACCGAGGGGATGGCGAAGAACACGATGTACAGCACGACCGTCGGGATAAAGAACCACGATGGGTAGTACGACTTGATCGGACGCCGCTTCTTCGACACATGAGGCTCGGTGATGACGTCAGCCGCTTGTATCGCGGTCGCGGTGTTGGCCGTCGACACGATTTGCTCCTCATCGGGTTGACTGCTGGAATGCGACACACGGGGTCGATGGCCGCTGGTCATCGACCCCGTGCTCAGCCGCTCGCCATGCCCAGGGGCGTGACGTCCGGTCTTGTCTACCAGCCCGGGAGTCCGAGCTGTTGGGCCTGAGCCTTCACGTCGTTGTCGTACAGGGAGGCGCCCTGTTGCGCACTGCTGATGCCGGAGCCGACCTGAATGAGGATCTTCTCGAGGTTCGGGCCCTTGATCGGCGAAATGAACTCCAGTGCCAGCCCGGTCTTTCCGTCGGTCTGATACTTCAGTTCATCGGCGACCAGCGCCGGGGCATTGCTCGGAACCGTACAAGTGCTGATCGCGAACGGACCGGACGGAACGCCCGCCGAGTTCTGGATGTCGCAACCGGCCGGCGAGTTGATGAAGGCGACGAATTTCTTGGCCGCGGCGAGCTTGGCACCGGTGGTTGACTTCGGGATGTAGGATCCACCGGCCTCCCACACGGTCGCGTGCGCATCACCCGAATCCGGCGGCATCGCGAAATACCCGATGTCGTTCACCTGGCTCGGGTTGCTCTGCACCACATTGGAGATGATCACGGTAATCATTGGGTACTGCGCCGCCTTGCCCGTGGCGAGCAGCTTCAGCGCGTTCACGTTCGTCAGCGACGCGTAGTCCTTGTTCATCAGGCCCATGTTGAAGATCTGCTGGGTGTGCGTGAAACCAGCCAGCGCGGGCGGGTTCACGTACTTCGCCTTGTTGTTCGTGTAGTCAGTCGCCCAGTTGGGATCCTGCTCGCTCACGTTCGCGAAATCAGCGAGCACAAAGAGCTGGCTCGTCCAGGTGTCCCCGTAAGACGCAAGCACCGGGATAATACCGGCAGCCTTGATCTTCTCGCTGTTGCTGACGAACTGATCCCACGTAGTCGGCACCGAAAGGCCGAGCTTCGCGTAAACCTTCTTGTTGTACATGACGCCGCCGTCAAAGGTCGTGCCGTTCGGGGCGCCGTACAAACCCTTCGACGTGCTGACCGTCTTCTTGAAGTCAGAGGTGAGATCCTTCACCCACGGCTCGTTGGTCAGCGGCTGCAGCGTCTGGTCGGGGTGAAGAGCCTGGAACAGCGACCCCGAGTTGTACAGGAACACATCGTCCATGGTCCCCGTCGACAAGCGGGTCTTGACAAGGTTGTCGCCATCGGTGCCACCCGGACGAGTATCGACCTTAACCGTGATCGTCGGGTTCGCCTTGTGGAACGCAGCCGCCATATCGTTCGCGAATTTCGTAGCCGCCGGATCATTTCCACCCGCCAGCAATGAGATCGTCGTCGCGCCGCCCGAGCTGCTCGCGCTCGACGATGAACAAGCGACAAGCGCCGCGCCCACTAGGGCAACACCGCCGAGCATGGCGACAACGCGGCCTGCCGTCCGTCTAGGGAACATGAAATACCTCCTTGTTTGGGCTTCCCCGCTCCCGCCGGGATTCCGGCTGGCATTGAATCGCTTCACACGAAAATAGGTAATCAGATGCCTCACGTCAATCGCGGGCTGTAACGATTCAGAAACGTCAGATCCGGCGGTCGCGCCCGGCCAGATCTGACAGGGAGGGTCTGCGCTTCTTGAGCGTTGCTCCCTTTACCCCAGGGACGTCGAGCGCGTCACGATAGTGGTGATGAGGGTGCCCTGCGTTAGTAACAAAGTCCCCAGGACAGCGTCGTGTCGACACAGGTCATGCACTGGAATTGAACGCGCGGGTTGGAATGATCGGTTTCCTCAACGGAGCATCGCCACCCAAGAGACGGCCGAGTTTTGGTGTCCCAGAGATCCGTTAGGTCATTGACCGCTCCTGCGGGCGCGCCTAGCCGTAACGACGCATCCCGGCATAGAACTCGAGGTGATCGCTTAGCGGCCGCATATTCAAAAAAGGCAAAGGCGCCAGAGATACGGGAGGACCCGACTTCGAGGCTGAGCAAACTCTGTACTAGCCGGGACTTGATCGTCCGAGCGAGCAACTCTGCCGCCCTACTCTGATCAACTGAGGTACGCAGGTCTCTCGCCGCGGTGCTTTGGCTGCTGTGCCATTGCGCTCAACCTCCGTCTCTGCGGCTGTTGCCGCGGGTTCGGCGCCCATGGCCGGCCGACCGAGCATGCCCCCGGGTCCGCACTCTTAGGCGTTCGATCCGGCCTGGCTTCGAGACAACTTCGACCGCCGGAACGAGCAGTGGCTCGGCCTGCTCCATTTCATCCATCGGCGGCCCCTGACGTGAAAGATTTCACTATGGCCAGGGACGCTAGTGGTGTGCGCCACATCACGTCAAGGGAGTGTTTCACTTTCGTTACGGACCCTCCGCGGCGTCCTCCATCCGGTCCGTCCCCTTGTCGCCAAGCGAAAGCGAACCGCCACACGGCGCCTGACGCAAAACGGCACGCCCACCGTGCGTGGCCGCCAGCGCCGATTCTCTCCTGGCGTTGGCGGGTTGGTGTGTTGATACCATCAAATCCGCCGGCTGCGCTGGGAGGACGACGTGACCGACCCCGCCAACATCATTAATGTCGCCAAACGGGCAGGCGTTTCCCTCGGCACGGTGTCCAATGTGCTCAACCGGCCGGAGCGAGTAGCTCCCGCGACCCGCGAACGGGTCCTCCAGGCTATCGAGGAGCTCGGTTTCGTCCGCAACGAGGCCGCGCGGCAACTGCGGGCCGGGCGCAGCCGTACCATCGGATTGCTGGTCCTCGATATCGGAAACCCGTTCTTCACCGACCTCGCAGCCGGTGTAGAGAGCGCCGCGGCCAAGGCCGGCCTTTCGGTCATCCTGTGCAACAGCAGCAACAGCCCCGACCGGGAGAACCACTACCTGAGCCTGCTCCAGGAACAGCGGGCCTACGGCATCCTCATCACGCCGGTCAGCAGCCGCAACCCGCGCATCGGCGAGATCCGCCAGCACGGCACGCCCACGGTCCTGGTCGACCGCGGCGCGCCGCGCCGGCAGTGCTCAGTCGCCGTCGAAGACGTCGTGGGCGGCGAAATCGCCGCGTCACACCTCCTCGATCTCGGCCACACCCGGATCGCCTTCGTCGGGGGGCCGCTGAAAATCAACCAGGTCGCCGACCGGCTCACGGGTGCCCGGCGAGCGGTACGGACGGCCGGACTCGACGAGGACCGGTTGTCGCTCATCGAAACCGACGTTCTCAACGTGTCGGCCGGGCGGGAAGCCGGCGCCCGGATCGCCGACATGGGCAAGCGCAACCGGCCGACGGCGGTCTTCTGCGCCAACGACCTGCTGGCGCTCGGCGTGCTGCAGGAGATGACCCGCCGCCATCTCGACGTACCGGCCGACCTCGCGATCATCGGGTACGACGACATCGACTTCGCGGCCGCGGCGGCCGTACCGCTCACGTCGGTACGGCAGCCACGCTCGCAACTCGGTCAGGCCGCCACCGAGCTGCTCATTGATGAGGTGGCCCAACCCGAGACACACCAGCATCGGCAGGTCGTCTTCGAGCCGGAGCTCGTGATCCGCGAATCCACTGACCAGAAGGCCCGCATAGAGTAGGTCGGGCCACGGCGCCTCACTAGCTGCCGTTAGCTGGCTTGCAGAAATTCGTCGACATCGGCTGCGAACTGGGCATGGTGCTGGAACAGGAACCCGTGCGCCGCGTCCGGGTAGATCTTGATCCGGGCCTGTGGGATCAGTCCAGCGAGAAGGTGGGAGTAGTGCGGCAGGATCATCGGATCGCTGTCGCCGTTGGCAACGAATACCGGCATGTCGAGAGCGCTGACCCGTTGTAGGAGTGCATGGTCAGGGACCCCCCAGGCGCAGACCGCGTCATACTGCGCTTCACGGGTGGCCCACGTGGTGGGCGTGTCCCGGTTCTCGGTCCGGGCGTACATCCGGGCCAGTGCTTCCTTGCCGGCCTGTTGACTGGCGGCCGACGGGGTGAAGAACACCCCGAGGTATGCCTCCGGGGAGGTCTGAGGCGAGCCGACGGCGCCGATCACGTCGGCCGCCCAGCCGTGCATCCCCCTCGCGCCCTGCGGGGCCGAGGACGCCAGAATCAATCTGCGCACCAGGGCCGGCCGGGTCAGCGCGATTTGCTGAGCGACGAAGCTGCCGATGGAGAACCCGAGAACATCGACCTGGCCGAGTTCCAGCGACGACACGAACGCGATCGCGTCGCGGGCCATCTGCTGCACGGTGTCCGGCGTCGTGCCCGTCGAGCCGCCGACGCCCGCGTTGTCGAACGTAACCACTCGGCGGTTCGATGCCAGGGCGTCGATCAGTGCCGGATCCCAGTTGTCGAGATTGCCCCGGAAGTGCTGCAGTAGGACCAACGGCACACCGCGCTCGCCGCCGTCGCGGTATGCATAGTCAATCCCGTTCGTGGCACCGATCACCTTGTTCGGAAGTCCCGAATATGTCGCGGTCATCGATCGTCTTCCTTCCCGGTTCGCTGGTGCGACTGGCGGCTGCGGCGGCACGAGCTCCTCAAGCCGGAGGCTACGCCGCCTTCGCCACGTCGGTGAGCGGATCGGCCGGCGAGTTGACGGCTGGCGGCTGAGTGTCTAAGCGGCGTTCGGTGGTTCAGGCCGCGCGTACGGGCGTCGGGCCCAACCGCGCGCGAGCCTCAGCGAGTGCGTCCTTGATCGTGAGACTCCGGCCCGAGTCGACCAGCGCGCTAAATGCGTCATCGGGCAGACGCGCTCTGACCCGGTCAGTGGTCCGCCGTTCCAGTTCGGTCACCGACGGCCACGCTGTCAGACCGATGTTGTCGCGCGCCGCCGCGGCTGCTCCGATGAGGCGGGCGGCGAGGTGGCTGTCTCCGCGTTGGAGTGCGAGCGCGCTGAACGCGCCGATGCAGCGGGTCAGGCCATCGAGGTGGTCGAAGTCGCGGTAGCAACCCACCGCGACGTCCAGGTGTGATTGCGCTGAGGAGGGATCGCCGAGAAGCATGACGTCCAACGCCAGGTCGTAGTGGGCTTCGGCGATAAGGTTCTGGTCATTGAGCGATGAGGCGATATCCAGCGTCTGTTGATGACGCGCCTGTGCCTGAGTCACATCGCCGTCGATCGCCAGAAGCAAGCCGTAGTGTGGCAAGGCGTAGCCCAATGCGAGCGAGTCGTCGGCGGCGCGCGCCACGGACAGCGCCTCCTCGAAGTTCGCGCGAGCCTCGTCCCGTGCCGCGTACGACAGGACGATCGCCCGCGCCGTGAGCAAGAACGCTATTCGCGCCGGCATCTCGATCCGGCGCGCACTCGGCAACATCTCGTCGACCAGCGTGCCCGCCTCGGCAAAGGCGCCGTCGTTGAGCAACCTGTTGACCTGCAACCACCGCAGCGCTAACCGGTCGCTCTCCGTACGGAGGCCGTCGTCCGGCAGTGCCTGGATCTGTTGCCACAGCTCGGAGGACTGCCGCAGGTGCCCGCACGCCAGCAACCACACCCAGACGTCGCCGAGAGCGCGCAGCAGCGGGCCCGACGGCTTTCCATTGCGGCCGATCCACTCGATCACCACCTGAAGGTTCGGTTGCTCGCTGTCGAGCCGACGCATCAGCAGGTCCTGCGAGCCGAGCCGGTCGTTGGCCGCCTCGATGACGTCGAGGACGTACAGATGGAGCCGGCCGAGCGTGTGGTCCGCTTGCTCCAGTCGCGCGGCAGCGAATCGGCGGATCGGATCGAGCAGTTGGAACCCACGCTGACGGTCAGGCCGCTCCGACGGGCTCACCATGCTGCTGTCGAGGAGAATGGACAGATCCTCAACTACGTCGGCATCGTCGGCCCCACAGACCGCCACAACGCCGTCGACGGTGAACGGCGCCGCGAACACTGACAATCGCGTCAGCAACTCTCGAGCGGAGGGGGACAGCAGGTCATAGCTCCACGAGATCGTATTGGTCAGCGTCTGCTGCCGATCGGGCAGGTCAACAAGTGCGCCGGGTTGCTCGAGACGGCCGTACAGCTGGGTGAGCATCTGTTCCGGTGTCAGCAGGCGCATCCATGCCGCGGCCAGTTCCAACGCCAGCGGCAAGCCGCCCAATTGGCGGCACAACTCGGCCAAAGCCGGCGCGTTCTCGCTGGTCAATTCAAATCCGGGCTGGACATCACGAACGCGCTCAACAAACAACCGCAGCGCGGGCGCCTGCGCCAACTTCGCAGGGTCCCCGTTCGCCGGCGGAACTTCCAGCGCGTCCACTCGCCATTCCTGCTCGCCACGCACCCGCAGGGCCACTCGACTGGTCACGAGGACATGCAGATGTGGCGCCCGCTGCAGCAAGTCAACGATCAGGGGTGCGGCATCCAGCACCTGCTCGAAGTTGTCGAGGACGATCAGCATTTTCCGGTCGGAGAGGCGCCGACGCAGAGCGTCCAGCGAGTGCTCCCGCCCCTGGACGACCAGATCGAGGGCCGACACGATTGCATCGGGCACAAGCCGGCCATCGGAAATCGCTGACAGGTCGACGAAGGCAACGCCATCCGGCCATTGCTGCGCGCTGCGCTCCATCGCGGCCAGCGCCAGCCTGGTCTTGCCGATCCCGCCCGCGCCTGTCAGCACCACCAGACGGCGCTCGCTCGCGTGCAGCAGGCCGACGATCTGGTTGACGTCGTCATCGCGTCCCACCAGCGTCGTGACCGGTGACGGAGCGACAATGCTTTGAACGTCGCGGCGCGGGTCATCGAATCGTTCCGCGAGCAACGTCGCCAGGTCCGTCAGGATCAACTCCTGCAGTTGCGTGGCATCCGCGAACTTCGTGTAGGAAGTGTGACCGCCAGCCTTGATCCGGTCGAGCATCCGGCCCAGCGCTGGCTCCCGACGGGGGGCTGGTGACTTGACGTACAGCAGCCGCGGCATGTCCGCCGCCAGCTGGAATTCATCTTCGAGGCCCGAAATCGTCATGCCCGGCCCGATCCAGCCGTAGCTGTCGGCGTAGATGCCGATGAAAACGTCGGACTGCGCGAGGTAGGCCCGGTACAGCGCCTGCGCCGGATGCGGCCGCGCACCGGATTCGAACATCACTGGCGCCAGTCGTAACTGCTCGATGGCCGCGCGGGCCGCGCCGCGCTCAGCGGCCAGTTCGACCAAGGTCGAAGACACGAACACCCGCAGCCGCTGATCCGGCGTCCTGATGGCGGAGGACCGCTGCTCGCTGGTGTCAGCCATAGGCGTTTCCCATCACATCCGCAATAACGCGCACGACGACAGTCCGGGGACGCCATCGACCGGGTGCACAGCGCTCTAGATCCCGCTGCGCACGTACGCCAAGCCACACAACGATACAAGCCCGGACTGCGCGGCGAGGCGGATCCGTAAGCGAAGCGCCCATGATGATCTCCACGGCGCTGTGCAGTGGTCGGCCGGCCGGCTAACGTCGTGCCGAGCCAGGCAGAAGAACTCGCCCAAGCCATCTGATCATGGATGCGGATCCCGACATCCGTACCTCAACGCGTGACCAGCAGCTCGCGACCGCGCGGAGCCGGGGAATCGATAGTTGCGGCAAAAGTCAGCCGGTCGACGCCGAGGCATTGCTGCGCCGGTCGCCGAATCCCGTGTACCGACGGCCTGTGGTCGATAGCGTAGAAGCCGTGAACAACGTGCCAGTGAACAACGTGCCCGAGCCTATCCCGGAGCGTCTTCGCGACGTCGTCTGGAGGGCGGAGGACACGGGAGATCCGAGCGTGCTCGCGGCGCTGTCACCCGAAGACCGTGACACCGCCGTACGGTACCTGAAGGGCATTCAAGCCAACCTTGCGCAGGTCCTGGATACCCCGGGCACGACGCACGCTTGACGGATCGGCGCAGTCCTCCACCAACGATCGAACCGTGGATAGACCCGGATCGACTTAGTCGCGCACGGTCAACACGATCTTGCCGCCGGAATGCTTGTGCTCGACGATCTCGTGGGCTCGCGCGGCGTCCGCCAGAGGAAGCACGTGGCTCACCGTTGGACGTAAGACGCCGCTAGCGAGAAGAGCTGCGAGCTGCCGCGTGCGGTCTCCATCGTTGTCGATCAGCACTCCATGCAGCGTCAGGTTGTGGTCCACGATCGGATCCATGTCAAGCGCAGGCGAGGCAATCGTCGCAAGTGCACCACCGACTCTCACAACGGGAACTACCGATGCCAACAGTGTGCCGCCAACGAAGTCGGCGATGGCGTCAACCGGTCCACCAGCAAGTTGCGTGGTCCGGTATGCGACATCCTCACGGGTGTAATCCACGCAATTGGCGGCGCCCAGTGCACGCATGGTCTCGTGCATCTCCTGGCGGCCGACGGCGATCGGGTCGAGCCCGTAGCGGGTGGCTAGTTGAAGAAAGAACATTCCAACGCCTCCGCTCGCGCCTAGCACGAGGATGCGGGCACCCGGCTGGAGGTTGAGTCGCGCCATTACGTCCCAGGCAGTACCCGCGGCAAGCGGTGTTGCGGCCGCGGCTATGAACGAGATCGTCGTGTCCAGGCGCGCTACGTGGTCGGCTTCGACGACCACGAGTTCGGCGTATCCGCCCGCGCCGTCTGGGAACCGTGTCATGGCCATGACACGGTCACCAACGGCGAGCGTCGACACTTCACTGCCCACTTGGTCAACAACCCCGGCGACGTCATAGCCGAGGATGCACGGCGCTCGCAGACCAGCCCACGCGCCGTCAGCACGATTTCCGGCGTCGACGGGGTTGACACCGCAAGCGTGCACAACGATGCGAACTTGGTCGGCCCCGGCAACTGGCTCGGCCGCCTCGGCTAACCGCAACTGCTCAGGGCCACCAAACGCGCCGACCACTATCGCTTTCAATCGCGCTCCTCCTTTCGCCACATCATTTCGTAAGACGCCAACGCGTCGTCGGGCTTCATTTTGATGCGTTGCGGATCGATGCCAGCAGACGGGTAACACCCGGCTAGACGATCAATTGGTCTGTCAGGGTAGCGCTTCTGCTCGCTGTGGAGTGTTGGCGTACCGTGCGCGCAGCTCAGTGCGGTGATGTGAGGGGCGGGAACGCACCGGGTGAGGCCATTGACAGCCCGTCCGGCGCGCCTCGGCGGACGGCAACAGCGACCCGACGTTTCCCGATCCCCTCCCGGCGAGGGTCTCGGTCATCGGCCGGTAAGGAAGAGCCGCTTCTCCGCTGTGAGGTGGGGTGCCCAGTCGAGGCGGTCGGCGCTGGCGAAACGTAGGTAGGCGCGGAGCGCGTCACGTATCGCGTCGACAAAGCCGTCGGCGCGGCGCGGCGCGAAGCCGTCTTGCCACCATATGTTGAGCACCTCCACGCGGGCTCGGTCCCGGTCGATCCGCGGTTCGATCCGGCCGACGAAGCGGTCGCCGAAGACCATCGGGAGCACGTAATAGCCCCACCGGCGCTTTGCCGGCGGGAAAAAGCCCTCCCATACATAGTCGAAGTCAAACAGGCTCGCGACGAGGGCGTTATCCCACAGCAGCGAGTCGAACGGGGCGATGAACGCGACGGAGGACCTCGGGTCTGGCGGCGCCTGCAGCAGCGCGAGTTCCTCGGCGAGGACGAAGCGTTTGCCGCGCACGCCCTCGACCTCGACAGGCACGAGCGCGCCGAGCTCGACCAGTTCCTCCAGGAGTTCGTTGCGCCCCGTGCGCTCCGGCGTCGATCTCGGCGGGGCGATGCGGTCGAACGTGCCGCCGGCGCCGCCGGCGCCGAGCAGGCCGTGGGCGCGGTACCGGGACAGGAGCTTGTGCCGGAGCTGCTCTCGCTCCGGCACAACCTGCGCGAGCAACTCGGCCGGGAGCAGCCGTTCGAGGAGGTCGTGGTAGCGGCGGTTGCCCTCGCGTCGCGCGAGGCCGATCACGCCCATGACCGTGGATGCCTCGAGCACGGCGCGCACCACGTTCTCCGGCATCCCGAACCAGTCCTTGGATGCTCCGTGTTCGGGCTCAAAATCGAGCGTCGACAGCGCGCCCTCCTCGCGGATCCGCCCGAGCACGCGCTCCGCGACCGCGGCGTTCTCGGCGAGGATTCCGCCGTGGAACCGGGGCCCCTTGCGGCCCATGACATGACGGAACCAGGGGAACTCGCTGGTCGGGACGAACGACAGCGCCTTGTTGGTCGCCTCGAAGATCTCACGGCGTTCGTAGAGCACGTCGCACCAGGCGGGCTCGTAGCCCGCGACGCGCGCGTGCAGCACGAGGTCGTGGCTCCGGCCGGCGACCGCGATCGGGTCAAACTGGATCGACCCGAGCTTCCGGATGACCTCGAGCACCGCGTCGGGGCCTCCCGCAAGAGACCGCGCCGGTGCGAGGAAGTGTCGCGCGACGAGAAAGCCACGCGCCGCCTCAGCAGCGACCTTCACCTGGAAGACCATAGCCCGTCGGCGGCCAACCGCGCTTACCTGCGCCGCCGCGGCATCTGGGCCGTCATCCCGGTGAAAGAGGACCAGAAGAAGCAGCGCCGCGCCCGCCATGGGGATCGTGCCCGGCAGCGCCAGGAACATCTTCGGCGATGACATGCCCCGCCGGGTATCGACTCCCGGCGGGGCATTTCGTCTCGGGCCGGCGGGGCGGGCGGTGCCGCGTCGGCGGGTCGGTTACGACGTCGGGGCGACGCCGGCGGCGAACCGGATGAGGTCGGCGTCCGAGAGCGGGCCGTTCTCGGGCTCGTGCACCGCATAGTTGGAGCCGGGCCGCAGCACGTACACGGTCACCTGGCCATTGGGGTCGTGGTTGATCTTGCCGGGGTACTTACCGACGGTGATCGACTCGCCGGTGGCGTCAGTCCCGATGCCGGCGCTGACCACACCGACGGCGTCGTTGGTCGACTGGTTGTTCAGTTGGCCCGGCGCCGACAGGAGAAGGACGAACTGAGCCGGCGAGAGCTCTGGGTGGATCTCCTGGTATGCCACCTGATAGCCATGCGGCGCGAGGGACAGCGTGAACGGCAGCGAGCCGGGTGCGTGTGGGCTGTCGGCGAGTCCGTTCGCGTAATGCTGTACCTGGGCCGAGCTGAGATTGCTACCCAGGACCGACACCCATTTGGCATCCAGCCGCCAGACGATCAGCACCTGCGAGACGCCGCCGATGGACCCGGTGTAGATCGTCGCCGGATGGCCGTTCACCGTGGTCGGTTTGTGCGTTGCTGGGGCGAAGTCGATCCCCGGCTTGTTGACGTCGACGGCTGCGATCAGGCCCTTGTTGCCGGTAGTGGCGGTGTAAACGAGCCGTACCTCGCCGACGGTCTTGCCCTCAGTCGGCGCGGGCAGACCGGCCGGCGTGACGGTCGGGCTCATGGGGAACGCGACCGGAGTGAACGTCGGCGCGGCGAGCGGTACCCGCGTCGGGTGGGACCGCGCGGTCGGCGGGCTGGTCGCCGTGATCGCAGGCGCGGTGCTGACGTTCGGGTGACCAGCGTTCACCGGCGCACGGCCGGTGTGCCGGGCGCCGGTCAGCACGTACGGCGTGCCGATGGCCGCCGCGACCGCGACGACCGCGACGACGCCGGCGACGCTGGCTCGGTGACGCAGTTGCAGACGGCGTGATCGGGCGCGTACGGCATCGAGCGTGCCGGACCCGTCCGGCGCGTCCTCAGCGTTGGCGATGAGCGAGTCACGCACTTCCCGATCGAGATCCTCGAGATTCATTGTGGGTCTCCCTGTGGTTGGGTGATTCGCCGCAACAGCCCCGCCCGCAGCGTGCCCAGTGCCCGTGAGGCATGGACCCGTACGGTGACGGGGGCGCACCCCAGTACCTCGGCGATCCGGCGGTCGTCGAGGTCCTCGTAGAAGCGCAGCACCATCACGGCCCGCTGCGCCCGTGGGAGGCTGGCCAGCAGCGACCACAACTCGTCACGTGAAGCGAGTTGCTGGGTGAAGTCGACCGACCTGGCATTGGGCTCCGGTGGCTCGGCTAGCACCTTCTCGGTGCTCCATCGCCGCCGTCGCCAGGACAAGTGCGCCCGTACCAGCGCGGCGCGCAGGTACGCATCGGGGTTCTCGGTCTCGACGCGGCGCCAATGCCGGTGCGTCCTCGACAGGACGTCCTGCACCAGATCCTCGGCGAGGAACCGATCACCACACAAGACGTACGCGAAGCGCAGCAACCGCCCACTGCTCGCGGTCACGTACTCCTCGAACGAATCCCGCATCCGCGCTCCTCACGGTCGCTGCTCGCGGCTTCTTGTTGGCTCTAACGTTGAACGCGGTGAGCGGCGTGGATTGTTTACCGGAAGACCCGCCAATTGTGACGCCGCCGGCCGCCGGCGTGACCAGACGACCGGTCGCGGCGCCATCACCCGACAGGACATTGGAGGCGGGTCGATAGAGTTCGCGCATGCCCCGTCCATGCCGCATTGGTATCCAACTGCCCGAGGTCGAGCGGCGAGTGGAGTGGCCGGAGTTGTTCTCGATGGCCCGCGCCGCGGAGGGCGTCGGGTTCGACTCGCTATGGCTTGGTGACCACTTGCTCTATGACCTGCCCGGCGGCGTCACGCGGGGACCGTGGGAGGCATGGACCGCGCTCGCCGCGCTCGCCGCCGCCACCGACCGTGTCGAGCTTGGACCACTCGTCGCGTCGACAAGCTTTCATGCGCCGGCGATGCTTGCCAAGCAGGCGGCAACCGTCGACGCCATTTCAGGCGGGCGGCTGATCCTCGGCCTCGGCGCCGGCTGGAACGAACGGGAGTACCGTGCATTTGGGTTTCCGTATGACCATCGCGTGTCCCGCTTCGAAGAGGCGTTCACCATCATTCGCCGCTTGCTGCGGGATGGGCGGGTCGACTTTGACGGCGCCTACTACCGGGTCGAGGACTGCGTGGTCGACCCGGGGCCGACGCGGCCGGGCGGTCCACCCCTGATGCTCGGCTCAACCAGCCCACGCATGATGCGCATCGGGCTGCCCCACGTCGACGCGTGGAATGTCTGGTGGAGCGAATACGGCAACACCCCCGACGGATTCGCCGCCGTCCGCGACCGCGTCGAGGAGGCGGCCGCACAGGCCGGGCGTCTGCCGGGCGAGGTCGCCGCCACCGCGGCGGTGCTGGTCGGCCTGCCCGGCGGAACCGGGCGGCTCATGGGCGATGCATATAACGCTCGTGTGCGGCCGGTCCATGGATCGCCCGCCGACATCAGCGGCCACCTTGAAGCGATGGCGCGAGCCGGCGCCACGCACCTTCAACTTGTTGTGGACCCGATCACCAAGGGGTCCATCGAGATGCTCGGCGACGTGCTCGCCGCACTTGACCGTGACTGAGAAATGCGCGATGCCATCAACGACGCGGCACGTCCTCGTTTCGGCGCCGGGCCACGGCTTGCCGACATCGGAGCGTTGAACCATCGCAGCAACCGGAAGCAGAACGTCCGGAATGCGGTCTAACGTGCGGAGCATGACCGAAGACACAAGCCCCGCGACGCCGGCCGCGCCGGACACCGCGACACGGCTGGATGCCACGACTCATGAGCCATCGATCGATTGGCTGCTTGACTCCGACCCCGCTATCCGCTGGCAGGTGTTGCGCGATCTCACGGACGCCTCGCCCGACGAGGTCGCCGCCGAGCGAGCGCGCGTCGAGCGCGAGGGCTGGG
>Ga0193726_1001633_pt1 | contig 16947 bp, 9 predicted proteins | sample H2c1metaG_FD_144928 | JGI IMG/M metagenome (GOLD analysis project Ga0193726, IMG submission 144928) | Soil microbial communities from a riparian zone of the East river system, Colorado, United States - H2c1 | ecosystem: Environmental > Terrestrial > Soil > Riparian zone | place: USA: East River... | reverse complement strand
AGCCGCTCTGGGCCAGGGTGAGCCGGTACTGTTCGTGGATGAAATCGGGTAACCATACGTACAACATCCACTGCATGGTTCCGAACGAGACAAAAACGAGAATCAGCACCAGGTAGCAGCGCGAGTGAAAGATTTCAGCGGGCTTGGCGGGTGCCGTGGTTGTTTCCGTCGTCAGCACGGGGATCCGCTGGCAGACCAACGCCAGGACCACTGCGTAAGCCACTCCAACTACAGCCAGCGAGACGAAGCCAGCGCGCCATCCCCAATGGTCGGCGATCCATCCGCCATACCACGCGCCGCAGACGATGCCGGCGAACTGAGCCGAGCCGTGCACCGAGAGAGCGGTTGACCGGTTCGATTCTGAATGAAGCAGACCGATCAGCCCAAGAGCCGCCGGCGCGTACAGCGACTCGGTGATCCCCATCAGGATCCGCCAAAACAGCACATCGGGGACGGTCCTGCTCACTGCGGTCCCCAGAGTGGCAAGGCTCCACAGGATCAAGCTAAGCAGGATCATGCGCTCGCGGCGGATTCTGTCTGCCAGCCAACCTGCCAGGGGCATGCAGAGCGAGTAGGTCCAAATGAACAGCGATCCAATAAGCCCAAGCTTGGCGTCGGTGAACCCGAGATCTCTCCGCAGCATCGGAAAGATCGAAAATACCAGTTGTCGGTCTGCATAGTTCAGCAGGAACGTGAACCAAAGGAAGGCGACGACAGACCACGCCAGCCGAGAACCGACCCAGTGCTTCAACGATGCTCCTTCCCCACGGAGACAGCTGTTTGGACCGGCGCTCTTAACGCTCCGGGTAATTAGCGGAGACATCGGTTGTGCGCGATAGGTCGCACGCACAACGTGACGCCGCTGGAGATTGGCCACGCCGTCCCGCAGAGAGGGCAGGGAAGACAAACCCGCATCGCCGGGTGAAGGGTTCTTCATCACGAGAGCGTTTCAGACGAAACGCCTTGCGTGAGAGCGAGACCACTCCCGTGAAAATTGCTCTGATCCATTACGGGTGACCCGCAGCCGAGCGTGAACATGGATCTGTTCTGCTTCACATTGGTAACGAATGCTTCCGTGAGACCTCACTTGTTCTCCGGAATCGTAACGAAAATCAAACGCGCTCTCGCTTTCGATCACCGCGTCCGAGGGTTGGTCCTGGCGTACCCTCGAAGTGGTCTTTTGCCAGTAGGTGACGGGACCCTCCAGGCCTTGGTATTCCTTCCGTGCCTCGCGAACTGCCTTCCACCAACCGTTTTCAGGCTCCGGTCCAATCTGGAAAGAAGCTTCCTTGGGTGGCTCTGGCGGAGGTGGAGGCAGGAACTTCAACGATGGCGAATCCCGCCGTTCGGAATGGGGCACCACCGGCAGCTCAAGATAGGAGGCCTGCGCGCACCCGTAATGAACGGTGTTCATGCCGTTCTGCGGCGTGGAAAGGACGGTTTGAAATTCTCCGCTGGTGATCGTGAGCCGGATCCGATGGCCGGGCTCGAACGTGTAGGAGGCGGCTTTGATTTCCACGTCGATCTCGTAGATCGTTCCCCGAGTCAGGTAGGCAGGCAGGTTGAGTCCCCGGTGCGCGACGTTGAGTTGCCCGCGTGTGACCAGCGCAACGGTTCCATCCGGAGCCACATCGCACAACTTGACGATCACACCCATGACCGTCGCGGTCGAAGAAAAGTGGAGGCGTGCATGGGGCCGGCCGGTGATCTCGACTCTTTGTGAAAGCCGCTCAGTCGTAAAGATCACGCTTTTCGATTCGTCGGGCCGCTGGTCAACGGGTAGGCCGATGGCGCCGTAGATGCCCCCCGTGAGTCGCGAACACACGCCTGCCGTGGGATCGTAGGAGTACTCGGCCGAACCTCTTTTTTCCGGTGGCTGGTCGGAAAGAGTTCCTCCATCGGTCAAGTACAGACGTCTCTGCGTCGCCCCCGGAAACGGCCAGGAATTTTCCTCTCGCCAATAACCGGGAATTTCCGCAAGGTACTCCGCCGGCGGCGTATATGCCTCCGTGTAGACAGTAAAATCCGGCTCGTCCGATATCCCGTTCTGCTCACCCTTCAGCCAATAGTCAAACCACCGAAAAACAATGTCGTAGTCGACTCGCGGGCCGGGGACACCCATGTCCAGGCGAATGTGGTGCCAAGGGCCGATCAAAGCCTTCTTGGGGCCTTTGAGATTCTGGAAGAGTTCGATGACGTCTCCCGGATACCTGTCGCCCCAACCTCCGATAACAAAGACGGGAGCCTCAATTTGGTCATAGAACCGCCGGATCGACGAGTGGTTCCAGAATTCATCGTCTCCTTGGTGTGTCAGCCAGTCCAGACCCCAGGGCGTGTAAAGCTCCACCCGGGTCCTCCACAGCTCTTTCCATCGCTCATCTGGATCACGAAACCCAGGCGGCGCACCTGCCATCGCGATCATGACGGCGAGGTAATCGGCATGGTAGCCAAAAGCCATCGGGGTCCCGCCCTCGCAGAACGCGTAGTAGGAGCTGACGCTCCCGTAGAGAGGAACGACTGCCTTGAGGTGGGGTGGACGACGGGCCGCGGTGAGGAGTGAAGTCCAAAATCCATAAGACGTGCCAGTCATGCCCACATTCCCGCTGCACCATGGTTGCGCCGCGATCCACTCGACGGCCTCGGCCCCGTCTCGTTGTTCCTGAGAGTTCCACATTTCAGCGGCACTCCCTTCGGAATCGTTCGTACCGCGGACATCCCCCAACACAAAGGCGAAACCGCGCTCAACGTACTGCGGGGGCAAACCGGCCCCGTTCCCAATTTGCGGGTAAAAGTCGTCCTTGCGATAGGGCATGAAATAGAAAACTGCCGGATAGCGCTGTTCTGCGTCGGGCAGATACACATCGACCGCTATACGGACGCCATCACTCATCGGGATCAGGAGATTTCGAAGTACGCGCACCTCTGATTACCTCCACTACGGGAATGGTGAAAAGTCATCTCAAAATTTGCCGGCCATCTTTGCCTGTGTCATTGCGAGGTCCCCGGGTCGGTGCCTTCGGAAAAGATGGCTCGACGAGATTTCAGCCCGATGCTCTCCTCGGGGGTCCACCAAAGAGGTCTTCCGCGTAATCGAACGGCTGCTCAACGGATTGCCCCACCTGAGAATTCGCTTAACCTACACACGCGGACAAGACGAAAAAGGGCATGACGCCCCGTAAAAACGATAATCGATCACGTTTATCACACTACGAACAAAGCCCTGTCAAGCAGATTCGTCGCAGCAGGAGGGAAGCGCCTTGCAGCCCGCAAGGTAGTCGCCGGCAAGCCTACGCGGCAAGCCGCCCGATCCGCCGCAGACCGAGAAAACGAGACCCCGGTCTGGGATCGGTTGACGCGTACGGAATTACGGATTTAAAGACTTGACAAGAGCGGGGCTCGTAATCGATTATCGTTTTAAGGCGTGAGCGGACCCATTCGAGCCCAGCTCGGTGTGCAAATTGCGTCCCGCGAACCGGAGAGGGCGGTAGCCTGTCCTCGGTGAGTGAAACCCGACTGACCCAGCCGAACTCGCCTGGCACTTCTGCTCCATCGCTGGCGGGCATGGTCGCTCCTCCCATACTTCTTGGTATGCAGCGCGGGCTTCCTCTTGACCTTTACGTTTCACGGTGTTGTTCCTGGTTCCGTCCTAGGTTGGACCTCAAGCCATCCCCCTCTGCGCAGCAGAAGTTCGGTCCCTCCACGGGGTTGGTCGCAATCTTGTCGCACGGGTAAACAATCCTGGTCGTGGCCGTTTTCTTCGCAGCGGAGTGGCCACACTTCTTAGGTGGGAGCGTCACATGTCAATGACTCGCACAGCCGATGTGGTGGTAATTGGCGGTGGAATTATGGGCGCCAGCACAGCCTACTACCTGACGAAAATGGGGTACGGAAAAGTAGTGCTGGTTGAGAAGTACCTGCTCGCTTCCGGGAGCACGGGACACTCGGCTGCGAATGTGCGCCAGCACTACTCCAACGAGGTCACCGTCCAGCTGGCGAAAAGGGCGGTTGAAATGTTTTCGACCTTTGACGACGAACTTGGCTACCCCTGCGGCTTCGAGCGTGTCGGTTACATGATCATGGCGCGCGAGGAAGATAAGCCCGCCATCGAGCACGTCGTCAAGCTGCAGCAAGACACCGGCATTCGATCAAGGTTGATCAGCCGGGAGGACGTCAAGGAATTGGCGCCACAAGCCCAGTTGGACGGTGTAGCTGGCGGTTGCTTCGAGCAGGATAGCGGTTATGCCGATCCGCGCGCTACCGTGGGTGCATTGGTCATGCGTTCGAAGGAACTGGGCGCTGAGATCCATGAACTGACGCAAGTGATCAAGATACAGACTCGGGGAGACCGAATCCACAGCGTGGTCACGGACCGCGGCGAAATCGAAACTCCGGCGGTGGTCAACTGTGCCGGGCCGTGGGCCGGTCGGGTTGGCGAAATGGTGGGGGTGAAGTACAACCTTCGGTTCAGCCGGGAGTTGGACATAAAATTCCAACTCCCGGCCAAGCACGGCACGTTCCCGGTATCGGCCGATCCTCACAACGGCATCTATTTCCGTCCGCAAACCAAAGGCTTTCTCATTGTGGGGCTCACGTTTCCCAAAGAACTGGAGCCGTGCGATCCGGATACTTACGACGACAAGGCCAATACAAAAGAAATCGAGGGCGTCACCAGCAAGATCATGCGACGAGTGCCCGGTATGGCGGACGCGTGCGCTGTTTCCGGGTGGGCGGGGGTGTACTCCATCACAGACGATTGGTATCCCATCGCCGGCGATGTTCCCGGGCTGCTCGGCTACTTCCACTTTGTCGGTGGCAGCGGCCATGGTTTCAAGATTGCACCTCCCATTGCCGAATCGTTGGCCGGCATCATTGCGGGACACAAGCCTCGCATTGATATTTCGTCGCTGCGCTATACCCGCTTCGCGGAAGGGCGGCCGTTTCGTTCTGCCTGGGGCCCGGGGAACCGTGGGTAAGATGGGGACGCGGTGATCGGAGAGGGAAATGAGGAAACACCGTCAAGGCTCCTCGGTAGCGCAGTTTCCGCCCTACTCATCCCCGCACCGGGGGCTGGGGTAGTGCCCGGCAAAGTCGACTGGCCGGTAGTCAGATCTCCGTCAAATCCCGCTGAATCTAAACTGCAACGCTACCCGAACACCCCAACGCTCGACAAAAAATGAAAAAAATGCTTGACAGTGAAAGCAGTCTCATTATACGTTCAGCCCGCTCGGAAATCGATTATCGTTTTACTGAATGTTAGCGATCTGTTTCACGGCTTCAGAAAACCAATGCTTAGCACCGGCTACTAGGCCCGGTACAGGAGGATGAGATGGTCACACGGTATGTGTCGGTCTTGGTCGGAATTCTCGAGCTCCTCTTCGTTGCAGCCGTTTGCTTTGGACAGGTGCCTCAGGGGCAAATCCTCGGCATCGTTACCGATCAGGCCGGGGCTGTGGTGGTCGGATCGACCGTGGAACTGCAGAATCAGACAACTCAGGTCGCTCTCTCGACCAAGACCACCTCCTCGGGCGACTTTGCGTTCCCCTATCTGGATAGCGGCACCTACAGGCTCACCGTGCAAGCGGCCGGGTTTCAGACATTCGTGGCCACCGATATCACGGTGCAAATCGCTGAAAAAAGGCGCGTCAATGTTCCCCTGGTGATCGGCCGAACGGAGAGCACGGTGGAGGTGAGTGGTGCGGCCGCCAGGATTGATACCGATAGCGCAACCATCGGGACAGTAATATCAAGCAAGGAGATTTCCGAAATACCCATCAGTGGCCGTGAGTTCAGTAAGCTGGCTGCCTTGGTTCCGGGCGTCCGGGCCACGGGCACTTGGGGTGGCGGAAATTTCATCACCACCCTGTCGACCCAAATCACCGTCGGCGGTTCGCCGGCGGCGAAGACCGGCTACGACTATGACGGCGTCGACAACACTCTCAATCGAGTGAAGGGCCCTGCCATGAGTCCCTCATTGGATTCGATCGGGGAGATGCGTGTGGACCGGAGCCAATTTGCGGCGGAGTACGGGCGGTACGGCGCCTTGGTGGATTTGGAAACCAAGAGCGGCACCAATCAGTACCACGGCACGCTGTGGGAATATGTGCGCAACTACAGATTTAACGCCGGCAATTACACGACCCACACGCAAGATTCCTTGAAGCGCAATCAGTATGGAGCCAACTTTGGTGGTCCGATCATCAAGAACAAATTATTCTTGTTCTTTAACTGGGAGGGGCAACGGCAGAGTTCCAGCACCCAGATTCTCGGTTCAGTTTTTACCAACCAGATGCGGACTGGAGATCTCGGGGAATTTACCACTCCCATCAACGATCCCCAGACTGGGCTGCCCTTCGCCAACAATGTGATTCCAACGGACCGTTTGAATCCGATTGCGGTGGCATTGATGAACGCCTACATGCCGCTGCCAAACGTCAACGCGAACCTGCAGTCGAATTATATTCGCACACTGCCTACCACCCAAAACTACAATCAATACATCGCGCGCGCGGACTACGAGGCCTCGAGCAAAGACCGTTTCTTTCTCCGCGGAAGTGGGAACTGGCGAAATGGCATAGATCCGCCCCTGGACGCCACCAGCGTCACGTTGACCGACGATTTCAAGTTCTTCAACGGCGGAGTGGGGTGGGACCGCACCTGGACGCCGACCATCATCAGCGATATACGCTTCGGTTATCACGGGGAAGGGCTGCTGCAAACGGATGTCCCATTGGCCTCCTACGCGGCGCCCGACGATAACATCCTGGCGATCGGCGAGACGCAGGCGCCCGCGAACCGCGTTCCCATCACGATCATCTCGCCGTTCTATGATTTCGCGGAATGGGGGTTCCCGGTTAAGCTCGCGCAAAATTCTTACGAGCTACTGGGGAGTGTCACAATCAGCAAAGGCAGGCACACCATTAAGACCGGCTTCCTCGGCCGTACCCAAACCACCGCTCATCCAATCGACGGTGGCTCTCCGGAAACCATGGTCAACAATGGCGCCTACAGCGGGAACGGCGTTGCGGATTTCCTGCTTGGGCTTCCGTTCACTGCGCGAAACAAACTCGCCTGGGTTCCACGGCTCCAGAAGTATAGCGACTATAGCGCTTACGTTCAGGACGACTGGAAAGTCACATCTTCGCTGACGCTGAATCTGGGGCTGCGCTATGAACTGCACCAGCAGCCGACGGAGGAGCATGATCGGTTCGCCAGCTTTATCCCTTCTCTGGGGAAGATCGTAGTTGCAGGAAACAGTATCAATACGAAATATACGCAGCCCTTAACGCTGGATGCGTGGTCGCCGCTGCTGGTCTTGGCGTCTTCCACCAGCCTGCCAATCCACACCTTGTCGTACGGCCATCACAAGGACTTCTCGCCGCGTCTCGGATTTGCGTGGCGGCCCTTCCCCAACAGCAATAAGACCGTGGTGCGAGGCGGATACGGCATCTTTTATCTGGTGGAAGACGGTCAATGGATGGGGGATATCGCCGACTACTCCGTTCCGTACGGCGGCATTGTGACTGTCTTGAATGCAGGAGCCGCTCCCGGTTTCAATTTGCGCGCACCCTGGGCGACCCCAGGCATATCGGTGCCCCCGCCTACGGCGCTGTTCCGCGACCCAAATCAGCCAGAGTCCTATAGCCAGCAGACCACGCTGGGCATTGAGCGGGAGTTGGTCTGGGGGATCGTCGCGGAAGTAAACGGTCAAGACCAGAACAGCAAACACCTGGAAGCAGTCGGCGCGAACTTTAATCAGCCGAGGCTTAGTGCCGGACCGACCCCGCTGCCGCGGCCCTACCCCGATCTGGGGACGACGATCCCGCAGTACACCCACATCGGCTTCGGACGATACGACTCACTGGAACTGGTGCTCCGGAAGAGATCAAACCATTACACTTTCCAATGGTCGCACGTGTACGCTAAGAACATCGGCGTTGATCAGGCGCTGGCGGTTGTGGATCCATATAACCCGAATATGTGGCGCGGACCTGCCGATTACATCCCGCATCAGGACAAAGTCGACTTCGTGCTCGACCTTCCTTGGGGCAAGGGCAGAACTTATCCGTTTCATAACGCTATAGAGAACCAGGTTTTGGGTGGATGGACCGTGGCCGGGGTCAGCACGCTTTACCAGAGCGGCAATCCCTTCACCGTCTCCTATAGTGGAGATCCTTCGAACACCGGTACTTTTGTGGCCCGCGCCGACCAGGTGTGTAGCGGCCAGCTGAGCCATCGCACCATGGCCAAATGGTTCGATACTTCATGCTTCATCGCGCCTGCGAATGGCACGTGGGGAAATGCGGGGACAGGAATTCTAATCGGACCGCCCTCCTTCTCCGCGGACTTCTCCGTGAACAAGAACTTCCCGGTGACCGAGCGCGTCACCGTCCAGTTTCGGGCTGAGATGTTTAACATTTTCAACCACCCGACCCTCGCAATGCCTAACCTGGTCGAGAACAACCCGGGTTTCGGAGCGATTTCAACCAAGAATCAAATTCCGCGGCAGATTGAATTCGCATTGCGACTGAGTTTCTAGGTCATGGAGGGTATCCGTGCGCGCAGGTGGAACCCGCTCTGCCTGTCAGAAAACGAGCTGGACACACCTGCGCGCCTTGTTGTTTGCTCACCTTGGATTGTTTACCCACGCACTTCTAGCGGCTACTGCCCAGCCGGCGCCTCCTCGCTCGAGTCTCTACGCGGCGGCGCAGGCCGAAATCCGTGCCGGTAATTTTGACGACGGTTGCGCCAAGGCTGAACATCTAGTCCGTCTCCAGCCGAAGTCTCCCGCGGGCTACAATCTGCTTGGCCTGTGCACGGCGCAAAAAGGCGATGCACAAAGAGCGGAGGTTCTTTTCCGCAAGAGCGTTGCGCTTGGCCCGCAATTTGCGGATGCGCGTAACAATCTGGCCACGCAGCTTGCCGCACGCGGGCAGTATCAGGCCGCCATCGGCGAGTTCAGGGAAGTGCTCCGCGTCGAACCGGCCAACGTGACGGCACTCTACAACTTGGCCCGGATTGAGTTGGGGATGGGGCGGGTGAATCCAGCCACCGCTCGCCTCCAGCGGGCCTTCTCCCTGGCGCCCAACGATGTACAGGTCGGACTCACCTTCGCCAGCGCTCTATGCCGCTCGAAGCATCCGGACCGGGCTGCCGAGATTTTGCCCGGCCTGATCGAGCAAAGCCAGCAGAGCGGGCCGTTGCTGACGGCGGCGGTGCTTGCGGCGGAAGCCAATCGCAAGGATCTGGCTCAGCAGGCGATCAAGAAGGCACTCGACGTGGACCCAGAAACACCGGCTAAGATCCTGGCTCTGGCCCGAATTGCCTCGAATCAGAAGGAATATCCAGTGGTCGCCGTGGTTCTCGGTTCGGTCGAGTCGCCCCCGAGCGACGCAGGCGAATGGAACGCCCTCGAAGGCTACGCCTATTACAAGCTCGGGCAGCCCGAAAAAGCATTGCCGAAGTTGCAGCGGGCCTTGGAACTCGATCCGAATGCTGAAGATTCCTACATGAAAATGGGCGAGTTGATGCTTTATTACAAATCGCAACAGCCTGCCATCTCATATTTCCAGGCCGGTCTCAAGCTCATGCCGGACTCTGCCATGCTCCACTACGGCCTGGCCGTGTCCTACGTCAGTCCCAAGTTTTTTGGCGAGCAAGCGAGTCACGAACTAGAAGCGGCCTTACAGGTACGGCCTGAATTTGACGAGGCCAGGTTGCTTTACTGCATGGTCCTTTACCAACTGAAAGATCCAGGGCTGAATGCCGCGGCCCAGCAACTGATGGAACGCAGGCCCCATTTCTCCGAAGGCTATTATTACAAGGCTTTGGCCCTGCAAGACGAGGTTTCACCCGAGGCTCGCTCGACAGAGCGGATCGCGGAGCTGTTCCGCCAAGCGATTCGACTGAAGCCTGCCTTTGAGCCAGCCTACGTTGAATTCGGCAAGTTCCTGGCCGCGCGCGGCGACTGGCAGGCAGCGGTCCGCGCACTTCAGAAAGCCGTTGCGTTGGATCCGAAAGATCCGGAGCCAATCTATCAACTGGCACAGGCCTACCGAAAGACTGGGCAGCCCAAAAAGTCTCTCGAAGCCTTTCAGTTGTTCAACAAGATGCAGCCGCAGCAGCCCGGCAAGTGGGAAGCAATGTTCCAGCTGGCCAAGTGATCGATCTTCTGCGAGACTGGCCCGCCCCGAGCGTCAATCACGATGCAACGAGTCGCATGGAAGGAAAAGGAAGGAAGTATGACGATTCAAGTCGGTCCAGTGCGTCGAACTTTTTCAGCGGGCGAGGCAATCGTCAACTCATGTTCTGAAATGAGTTGTAGGGATCTGATTTGCCGGGCAGCAGTCGTTGTAATGTTGCTTTCCGGACCCTGGGCCGTGGGTGCCGAATATGCCGTGCGGGTTGAACCGAGTGTTCCTGCAACCATGCGCGACGGTGTGAAACTCAAGGCAGACATTTACCGGCCGGAAGGCGCTGGAGAATTTCCGGTGCTGCTGGGCCGCACGCCCTACGGCAAGCAGATTGCAAAGGAAATTGCGCAAAAACTGGCGAAGCGAGGATACATCGTCGCCATGCAGGACGTCCGCGGCCGAGGGGAATCGGAAGGCAAGTTCCAGCCGTTCTTCGATGACGAAAGGGATGGATATGACAGCGTAGAGTGGGCGGCAGGCCTGCCCCAATCGACCGGGAAGGTAGGCATGGTCCTTTCTTCTTACGGTTCCTCCGCGCAGATATTTGCAGCGCTGGCCGCCCCTCCGCACCTTGTCACCTTCGTTGCCATTCAACCGGCCATCGGTTTTGGGGCGCACCAGATTTTCTTTGATGGAGGCGCATTCCGCCAACTCTGGGCGGAGAGCTGGACGATCACCCTGGCCTCCGATTCTTATTCGCGCATGATGCACAAACTTGGCACCGACGCCTCCTCGCTGGAGGCCGTGATGCGGCGGCTGCCGCTGGGTAGCTTTATGGATCAACTCTCGCAGACCACGCTCGAAACCGAAGGTGGCAGTTACTTCCAGCGTTGGTTGAGCAATCCCCCATGGAGCCGATACTGGGACCCCATCAATCTATCAAAGAGGGTGGCGGACATTAAGCTGCCGGCTCTATACTTTGGGGGCTGGTACGACGTGTTTGGTCCCGCTACGTCTCAATGGTTCGAAGCGGTGCAGCGGAACGCAGGCTCAGCTGCGGCTCGCACGAAGTCACAGTTCATCATGGGACCATGGACTCATGGCGGAACGAGCGACATCGATTTTGGGCCCGACGCGACCTTGGACATCGTCGATCTTCAGAACCAGTGGCTCGACTACTGGCTGAAGGACGAGCCCAATGGCGTGATGTCTCATCCCGCGGTTCGGGTTTTCCTTACCGGTGAGAACCGCTGGATCCCTTCGCCGTCCTGGCCACTTACCGGCACCGGACCCTACCCATTGTTCCTTTCGAGCAAGACGTCGGCGCAGAGCAGCTCGGGGGACGGTCTGTTGACATCCACCAACGTTCCAGCGGGTCCCTCCAATAGCGGGCAGGACATCCTGAATGCCGATCCGTCGAATCCGGTTCCCACAAAGGGAGGGGAGCTTTGTTGCCACGGTGCATATCCGGCGGGGGCCCACTACCAAACGGAAATTGAGAAGCGCCGGGACGTGCTGACCTACACGACTCCACCTCTCAGCACTCCCCTCGTGGTCGTTGGAGAACCCGTGCTCACGCTGCATATTGCATCCGATGCTCCGGATGCCGATCTCATTGCCAAGCTCATCGATGTGTCGCCTGACCAAAAGGCATGGAATGTCGCTGACGGAACACTGCGCCTTCGTTACCGCAGCGGAACCGAACGAACCGAGTGGCTCGAGAAAGACAAGATTTACAGCGTGAGTATTCGGCTCAGCGCCCTGGCCCATAGTTTTTTGGCGGGTCACAGCGTTCGATTGCAGATTGCCGGCTCCGACTTTCCAAATTACTCTGTCAATCTGAACTCGCGCGCCGACATTCTCGACGGGACGGTGGGGCATGCGGCACGAACCTCGATCGAGCACAGTCCGCGGTTCCCGTCGTTTCTGGAATTGCCGCGACTGGCGCAGGAAGCAATGGATCCGAAAAAGAAAGTTGACAAGGACGAGAGCTTGAGATAAATATTTAATCGATTATCGTTTATTTGAATGGTCGCTCAGTTTGGGGCGTCTCTTTTGAAGTTTGTTGCATCGAGTCGTTTGCGTCCTCTACGGAGGACGAGATGGCGGTAGCCCGTCCTCCTCCGATGGTCTCACCGAGTAAAAGCGGTTATTTCCCTCAAGCTCCCAACCGATGGGAACAATGAGTCCGGGCTTCTGCGCATAGCTGTCTGGTGACGGTTGGTTTTCGCCTTCTGGCCCTTTGGTCCGGCGGTGGTTCATTCGCGACCCGCCGAGCATCCGGCTCGAGTGCCCACACGCTGAAACGCCCGCGCGGCCCAAAGGGAGGCGCACGACCGGAACAGACGATCGATCATTTTCATACAGCGTTTCTCTGAGCGGAGAAGGCCCCATGCAAACAGCAGATGCGGTCGTAATTGGCGCCGGAGTAAACGGCGCTAGCACAGCCTACGAGCTGGTCAAACAGGGGCTGAAGAGAGTCATTCTGGTTGAAAAGCGCCTGTTGGCTTCCGGAGGCACGGGCAAATCGGCCGCGTTCATCCGGCAACACTACTCGAACGAAGAGCTCGCCCGCCTGGTAAAGCGATCGGTGGATGTTTTCCACCATTTTGATGAAGAAGTTGGAGGCAATCCTGGGTTCGTCAATTGCGGCTGGGCATTTTTGGTTCCGGAATCGGTGTCGAATCAGTTCTCCCAAAACCTCCAGATGCAGAAGCGAGTCGGTATTGACACCCGCGAGATCTCGAAACAGGAGTTGCGCGAGATGGATCCGCGCATACAGCTCGACGACGTTCATCGTATTGCCTACGAGAAAACCTCCGGGTATGCAGACCCGCACGACACCACCTACTGCTATGTGCAACGCTTCAAGGAAAAGGGCGGCGCTTTGATGCAGATGTCCGAAGTGCTCGATTTCACGATCCAGGGGGAGGCGGTCAAGGCGGTGCGCACCAGCCGGGGCGAAATCTCTACCGGCATCGTGGTGAATGCTGCAGGTCCCTGGGCGCACCTGGTCGGGAAGAAAGCTGGTCTGGATATCCCGATTGTGGTGACCCGCGAAGAGGAGATCATCTTCGAATCCGTGGATGCCGGCGGCCCACCGAAGATGGCATTCTCCGACATGGCCCTCGCCATCTACTACCGCCCTGATGGGCGCTCTCGGACCTTGTTGGGACGGGGATTCCCCAAGGAATACCAATACGTCGATCCCGACCGCTACGAAGAGACATCGGATACCACATTCATCGAGGAGACCTCCAGTCGCTTTGTGCGGCGGTTTCCCAGTTTCGGAGCGGCGCTACCCCTGAATGCCTACGTCGGTCTTTATGATGTCACGCCAGATTGGCACCCAATTCTGGGAGAAGTCCGGGAGTTGAAGGGCTTCTACATGTGCGCAGGTTTCAGCGGCCACGGATTCAAGACTGCGCCGGCCGTTGGCGAGTGCCTCGCCGAGGAAATTCTCCATGGGAAATCGAAGACGGTGGATCTTGCGAAGTTCAACCTGTCGCGATTCGCCGAGAACAGACAATTCACATTTGCGTACGGCGGCAACCGCGCCTGAGCCGCGTCTCAGCAGCAGCACAGCAGGCGGCAGCCGTCAGGAGCATCCATGTCCTTTCTAGTTCACTGTCCCCACTGCGGGGAGCGAAGCGCCTACGAATTTCGCTTCGGCGGAGCGACGCCGAGTGGACCAAATGGATATTCAGATTCATCCTCATGCCGAGGTGACCGGCATCCAGAGTGAACCGGGGCTGTTACCGGGGTGAATACAAGCCGGGGCTTGGTGCGTGCGCCAATTGTGGTGAATTGCACTTCCGGATGGTGCTTACGATTGCCCGAATGGCAAGCATCAAGTTGCCGTTTTCCCATCGGTTGCAAGCGTGTGTCACCGCGCCATGGAAGCCCTTTCTGGATGTGGCGATCGTATCGGCGAATCTCCAGGTCTACGTCAATCAAAGCGACCGGGGCGAGTTGGTGCTGGGTTCGAAATCGATCCGTGCCCCAGCCCACGTCAAGCAGGAATCCGCGTATGGGGTGTAATCGGGCGTCATATCGCACCCCCCGCCCCATGGGCGGAGAAGGCGTACGCTGGACAAGGGAGGGGAATACTACGGATTTAAGGCGGGGACCGGCGGCAGGCAAGAACGTTGCTGAGTTGATCGCGACGGAAGGACACCCGACTTGATAGAGCCTTTTGCCCTGCCGCGGTTTTACGGGAACAACCTGGTCGGGGAGAAAAGCGGCGGCTGTTTCGTCCTAACCGCAGGGCTTCAGCCGACCAGACTTCATTCTAGGAATTTTCCCATGCCCCCTTACGTGGTGGATCTACGGAGTGATACGGTCACGCGTCCTACGGCCGCGATGAGGCGCGCCATGGGGGAAGCCGAGGTAGGGGACGACGGTTATCACGAAGATCCAACCGTCAATCACTTGGAAGAGCGCGCGGCCGAAATCTTTGCACGGGAAGGCGCTCTCTTCGTGGCCTCCGGAACGATGGGAAACCAGGCGGCCATTCACGTCCACACCCGACCGGGGCAAGAGGTGATTTGCGAGACTCGGGCGCACGTGTTCAATTCAGAAATGGCCATGATGGCTGCGTTTTCGGGATGCATCGCGCGGACTTCCTGGGTCGAAGATGGCATTCTCACCTGGAAGCACATCGCGACGCTGTTGCGCCAGCCGGCCGAGAACCGCGCCGCAACCGGGCTCATCGTGCTGGAAAACACCGCGAACCTGGCCGGTGGGACCGTGTGTTCTTCTGAGATCGCTGAGGAAGTTTGCCAACGTGCACATGCTGCCGGAGTGCCAGTGCATCTCGATGGAGCGCGCATCTTCAATGCTTGCGCGGCGCTCGGTCGCACCCCGGTCGAGCTGACATCAAAGTTCGACTCTGTGATGTTCTGCCTGTCAAAGGGACTCGGTGCGCCGGTGGGATCAATGCTGGTCGGAAGCAAGTCATTCATTCAGGAAGCCAGGCGAGTCCGAAAGATGCTGGGAGGTGGCCTGCGCCAGGTTGGCGTACTGGCTGCAGCAGGCCTGGTCGCCCTGGAAGAAGGCCTTCGAAGCATTCCCGAGGATCACGAAAACGCTCGCTTTGTGGCCGACGCGCTGGCGGAAGTTGAGGGCATCCGGATTGATCCCTCGAAGGTGGTTACCAATATTGTCGTCTTCGAACTGGTTGCTGCGGGCTTGGATGCGTTTGAAGTTTCACGACGCCTGGCTGGCGTAGGCGTGCTGGTGAATCCACGGACGCACACAACGATCCGGCTCGTGACCCACCGAGATGCGGACCGTGCAGGATGCGAGCGAGCGGTGGATGCGCTGCGGAGGGTGCTGGGGGCATCACGCGAGGCCGTCCGGTCAGGTTGAAGGCGGTGCTTGGTCAATCGATCGTGATATTGCTTTGAAAGGGATTCTAGAATGAGATCCGACAGGAATTGCAAGATCGCGTTCTTGTGCGCGGTGCTGGCACTGACAGCCACCTCCGCCTTCACGCAATCCGAAAGCAGGAAGCTGCATCGGCAGATTTCCCTTCAGTGGCCAGGAGGGCACCCGGAAGGCCAGGTTCTGGTTTCCGAGGGTGTGCTAGCGCATGTCTCGATGGCGGGGCAGACGGGGTCCGTTAAGCCGGACGGCCACTTCGTGTGCACGCGGCAAGGGCCCTGCCGCGTTGAGCTCTCTGTGACAGGGACCGCGGTCCGAACCGGCAAAGGTTCCACGATTGTTACCGTGCTGAGCAAGACAAACCCCTTCAGCTTTTTCCTCGGTGATGTTGATAGCCGCTATCCGATCTATATCCCGGCGTACGAAGTCAGCGTTACCGACGCAGAAGATCCACGCTCTTACGATCAGATTGCTGCAGCCATTCGAAATCGTGGTCTGCTCTCGGATTTGCAGTACATCAAGCGAGAACCGGAAGAAGACTTTGTACACGCTGCGAGCCAGACTCGGACGATTAACGTTGAGACATGGCTGGGCCTCAGCCGCGATATTCGCATCTTCGCGATCGATAGCCACCTCGGTTCAATCGAACCGCGGTTTCATGCTTACAAAGTCCTCATTCCTGAAACCGAGGACAAGCCGCTGCGCTATTCCTTTCGAATGGGACGCGGTCTCGGACCCGCGGATCATATAACCCGGCACTTGGAGGACGGGGACCTGCCTATCCTGAAAGGCACCCTTCTGGATGACGGCATACGATATGACCTGACGGCATTTGCCACCCTCGAAAAGAGCCGGTTGACCATTCAGACGCTGCGGGGCACCCACTTTTTGGTCGGGGACGGATACGGATTCACCGACGACCCGGTGAATCCCGCGCCCGCGGGTGTCCGGCCAGAGACCGAGCAAATCCGACGGTTATTTGCCTCTGTTCTCCCCGGGGAAATGAACCAGGACGAAGAAACGGTCCTGATGATGCAGATAAGAATGGTGAACACCGCGCAGGTTCCGCGGTATGCGTTCTTTCACAATTTAATTCCAGGGTCAGCCAGAGGACGGCAATTTGAGGGGAACACAGGCTTTGAGGTGGCCAATTCCGGGAGAGTGTTCTCCGTTTCGATGCTGGATGGACAGCCTTTGCCGGCGGAAGAACTATCGCTCTTGCTCAAGCCTGGGGAACAGGCGACCGTCCAGATGTACCTCCCGCACCGGCCCATTCCACGCGAGCGGGCACTGGAGCTTGCCAAGACATCCTTTGATGACCGTCAGCTGCAATGCCGGGATTTCTGGCGTAAAAAGTTGGCCACCGGCACCCAAGTTCATCTGCCGGACAGGCGCATCGACGAAATGATGCATGCCGGCCTGCATCATTTCG
>Ga0193726_1001632_pt1 | contig 16948 bp, 20 predicted proteins | sample H2c1metaG_FD_144928 | JGI IMG/M metagenome (GOLD analysis project Ga0193726, IMG submission 144928) | Soil microbial communities from a riparian zone of the East river system, Colorado, United States - H2c1 | ecosystem: Environmental > Terrestrial > Soil > Riparian zone | place: USA: East River... | reverse complement strand
GGTCTCTCAAAGGGACAAGAAGCAATTTGGCGCGCCGGGATATATGACGATCGACCGCAACATGCAGGCTCGCATTCGACAGCACCGTAATCCCGAAGATAACGACCGCCGACGCGGCACCGCCTGCCAGCAGCAGCTGCAACGCGGTGACCGGCAATCCAAATGTAATAAAGGAGAATCGATAGCCGGATGGGGATAGGATGCGAATGGTTCTGCGCCACCTCAACTCGTGCGCGACCAACTCCGCAACACTTTTCTCGCCGACCATGGTCTCGACTTCGACGTCCGACAGAACGGTCACCAGCCCCAAGCGGCGCGTCAGTTCCCCCAAACGATAGTCGTCGGCCAACTGGCCGGCCACCGCCGGGAATCCGCCGATTCTGTTGAGCGTCTCGCGCCGGATCGCAATGGTTGCACCGAACGCGAACGATCGAAAGCCCATCATCGCGGCCACGCGAACCGACGGCATGAACCATTCGTTGATGAACATCGATCCGAGAACCGACCAGATTCCGGCACGAGCCACACCGCGGTAGCAGCAGGTGACTATGCCTACCTGCTCTTCGGCCAGAGGTGCAACGATACGCCCGAGGTAGTCTGATTCCACCCGCACATCGCTGTCCGAAATCACCAGGTCGTCATGGCGCGCGACCGCCATCATGTTGATAAGATTGCTGACCTTTCGGTTGCTGCCGTGGCAGCGCCGTTCAATGACCAAAGACAGGTCGCGCTGCGGGTATTCGCGCTGCAGCCGCCGCACAATGGGGACGACAGGATCATTTGCATCGCTGACGCCGAATACCACCTGGTAATCGGGAAAGGCCTGCATGCAAAACGAGCGCAGACACTCATACGTGTCGGGCTCCGCGCCGCACAGGGGTTTCAGTACCGTGACCGGGCGCAACCGCTCAGTGGGACGCAATCGCTCAGTGAGCCGGTCCACCGGTGAAATAGGCCTGCGCATGGCGAAGGCAGCGACCACGCTGTAAAGCATCGCGGCGAGGGCGACGCCATAGCCGAATTCGACGAACCAATTCCACACATTGATAGTCAGGAATGCACCCTTCGATGTTGAAAACCGTTCGCCGCCCAATTTAAGCGGCGGGACCATTAACGCTTTGCACTACTTTACAATGCAAAGTACACGCAGTGGCGGGCGGTGCGCAAGTCCTGCCGGGGAGTCACTTGCATGTGAGCCGGATTGTTCGGGTTGGGCCGCTTGGAAACGGGTAGCGCCCGTGTCAAAATCCCGCGATTCCCCCTCACGCTCGAGCGCACGGATGAGCGCCGCAAAGAATTCATTGCATTTGTCGAAATCGCACTGCCTTGATCGTCGTTTGATGAGACAGCCTAAATTTAGGAGAACGCAATGAAAGTCATGGTGTTGGTGAAAGCGACCAAAGACAGCGAAGCGGGGATCATGCCGAGCCAGACCCTCCTGACTGAGATGGGCAAGTTCAACGAGGAGCTGGTGAAAGCGGGCGTCCTGCTCGCCGGCGAAGGCCTGCGGCCGAGCGCCAAAGGCAAGCGCGTGCAGTTCTCCGGCCGCAATCGAACCGTGGTGGATGGCCCCTTTACCGAGACCAAGGAACTTGTCGCGGGCTTCTGGCTATGGCAGGTGCGATCGATCGAGGAGGCTGTCGAGTGGGTCAAGCGCTGCCCAAATCCCATGCCGGGGGATTCGGAAATCGAAATTCGCCCGCTATTCGACATGGAAGACTTCGCGGAAGTATCGGCCGCCGGACCCGCCGCCTGAAGGTGTTTTCAGTCATACTTCGCGCGATTGGACACCGAAAAGCGAGGCCGACATGAGCTACATGTTATTGATCGTTGAACCTGCGGGGCAACGTCAGACCCGGACCGAATCGGAGGGTCGCGCGTTGTACGACAGCATGGTTAGGTTCAGCGAGACGCTCAAGTCCCGTGGCCTGCTCACGTTGAGCCAATCATTGAAGACGGACCATCTCGGCTCGCGCGTGCAGGTGCGCGATGGGGCAACGAAGGTAGTCGACGGCCCGTTCGCGGAAGCGAAGGAAATGATCGGTGGAATATTTTTGCTCACCTGTAAGACGCGCGAGCAGGCGATCGCCATCGCGGGCGAGTGTCCGGTGGCGGCGACGGCAACGATCGAAGTTCGCGAACTCGGCCCCTGCTTCGAATGATGGCGGGCGGGCGCCGCGTTAGCCATGGTTGAGTCCAACATCCAATGCACCATCGAGGCAGTCTGGCGAATGGAATCAGCCAAAATCATTGCGAAACTCGCGCGAATGTTGCGCGACGTGGGACTTGCCGAGGAACTGGCACAAGATGCGCTGGTGACCGCGCTCGAGCGGTGGCCCACAACCGGCGTCCCCAGCAACCCTGGAGCCTGGCTGATGGTAACCGCCAAGAACCGCGCGCTTGATCAGCTGCGCCGCTTCAAACTCCTGCAGCGCAAGCATCAGATCGTTGCTCAAGAAGCCGAACTGTTCGTAACCGAAACCCCGACGCCGGACGAGGCGCCCGATGAGGATATCGAGGACGATCTGCTGCGCCTCATTTTTATTGCGTGTCACCCGGTGCTGTCCACCGAGGCGCGGGTAGCGCTCACGCTGCGCTTGTTGGGGGGCCTGACCACGGCAGAAATCGCCCGCGCGTTTTTGGTCACCGAGCCGACCATTGGGCAGCGAATCGTGCGCGCCAAACGAGCGCTGAGCGAGGCGCACGTACCCTTCGAAATGCCGCGAGCAGAGGAACTGGCAGCGCGTCTCACGTCGGTGCTGGAAGTGATCTATCTGATTTTCAACGAAGGCTATGCGGCGACCGCGGGTGCCGAGTGGATGCGGCCGACCCTGTGCGAGGAGGCGTTGCGCTTGGGCCGTATCCTCGCAGAACTCGCGCCATCGGAATCGGAAGTGCACGGACTGATCGGCCTCATGGAGATTCAGGCGTCCCGGGCGGCGGCACGTGTCGGCCCCTCCGGGGAGCCGATCCTGCTGCTCGAGCAAGAGCGCGCACGGTGGGATCGGTTATTGATCCGGCGAGGCCTGGCCGCCCTGGAACGCGCGGAGAAGCTGGGAGGCGCGCTCGGGCCGTACGCTCTGCAGGCCGCCGTCGCGGCGTGCCACGCTCGAGCGCGCACCGCCGGCGAGACGGACTGGGCGCGCATTGTTGCTCTGTACGACGCACTCGCCCAACTCGCGCCTTCGCCCATCGTTGATCTCAATCGTGCGGTCGCCGTATCCATGGCCTTCGGCCCGATCGCGGCACTCGAGATAGTGGATGCCCTGATCCGCGATTCCCGACTCGGCAGCTACCATCTGTTGCCGAGCGTGCGGGGGGACCTGCTGGAAAAGCTTGGGCGCTTTGAAGAAGCGCGCACAGAGTTTGCCCGTGCCGCGGCGCTCGCTCAGAACGCCCGCGAACGCACGCTTCTACTCGGACGTGCTGCCGCGTGTGGCACGCACATCAGCTGACGCGTGACGCTCCGATGCGCTCAGGCGGCGGACGAACCGGCGATTGCCCGGCTTCACGCCGACAGCTGGCGTACGGCTTATCGCGGTATTCTTCGCGACGACTTCCTGGATGGCACCGTTGTTGCGAATCGGCGTGCGTTGTGGAGCACCCGGTTCTCCGAGATCGATCGGGAAGACCAATTGATTTTGGTAAGTGAGGAGGGTGGAGAAATCCAAGCGTTTGCCTGCGCATTTCTCGACGCCGATCCTGAGTGGGGCACTCTGCTGGACAATTTGCACGTGATTCCCGGATTGAAAGGCAGAGGCTTGGGCCGTCAGCTGATGTCAAAAGTCGCGGAAAATATCCAACGGCACGCACTTCAATCCACGCTGCATCTTTGGGTCTATGAGCAAAACATACAGGCGCGTGGCTTCTATGAACGATTGGGCGGCGTTATCACCGATTGCGTTGCCGAAGCGGCGCCGGACGGCAGTCGGGTGAATGCCCTGCGTTATGGCTGGCGAGAACTGTCTTTTCTCGCACAACATTGACATCCGCGCGCTGCGCCCCCATAGGGGCAAGGTGGTGAATGTCGAACCCAATCAGGAACCCGCTTCAGGTTCCGCCATTGTTTTTAGCGGATCCAAATCGCAGTGTCGCGAATTCAGCCTGGTACTGGAAGCGAAGGACATCGCACATGAGACACGCGAGAGCGAGAGTTCATGGGTATTGAGTGTGCCATCGACCCACTTGAGCCGGGCCTACGATGAAATCACTCGCTACGCCGCCGAGCGCAGCGTGCCGCGCAGTGTTCCCGATGCCATCAAGTTGCGCCCGAGCGCGACGATCGGCGCCATCGCGTATGTAGCAATTCTATTGCTGACCGCTTATTGCGCCGGCAACGGATGGTTCGGTGCCGACTGGCTGTCGATAGGCGACCTCCAGGCGGGTGCCGCCCGCGAGTGGTGGCGGGCGGTCACCGCGCTGACCCTGCACTTGGATCAGGAGCACTTGCTCGGCAACCTATTGTTTGGCGTGCTCGCCGGCCTGGCTGCCGCTAGATTGCTGGGGGATGGGGTGGCCTGGGCGAGCATCCTGGGTGCGGCAGCGCTGGCCAACTACGTCGAGATTCTCGTGGCTCCGGTCACGCATCGCGCGGTCGGCGCCTCCACCGCAGTATTCGCGGCCTTGGGGCTGCTCGCGGGCATGGCGTGGCGGCAGCGACTCACGCTGCGCGAGCGCCTCTGGTATCGCTGGGCGCCGCTGATTGCGGGGATCAGTTTGTTGACCTTGCTCGGCGCCGGAAATGCGCACGTCGATGTCCTTGGCCACGCGCTCGGATTTATCTTCGGCATCGGCGTGGGCTGGATTTATGCCAGGATCGGCGTCGCCGACCATCGCGGCGGGCGTCTGCAGATCATTGCCGGCGCCGGCGCGGCATTGTTGGTATGCGTCGCGTGGCTTTTGGCTTTAAACCATCGTTGATGTGTAAACGCGCAGAGCACAGACATATTATCTGTTATAAATCAATAATTTAGAAATACAAGCTAGATTCGTTATCCCTTGAGCCAGGCGACGGTCGCGATGCCGGCGAAGGTCATCAGCAGCGACCCAACCAAATGAGCTCCCACTGCGCCCAGCGCGAAGATCGATCGTCCCGATTGCATCAACATCACCACCTCCGCTGAAAACGTCGAGAAAGTCGTGAGTCCGCCGCAAAAGCCGGTGGTGATGAACAGCCGCCACTCAGGCGCGAATGTCGGGTAGGTGGTGAAGAAAGCGATTGCAACTCCGATGATGTAGCAGCCGATGAGGTTGGCAGCCAGAGTACCCGGCGGGATCGCAGGGAAATATCGATTCAAGAATATCGCGAGATACCAACGAAATAAGCAGCCGAGTGCGCCGCCCACTGCAACCGCGATGAAGGAACGCCACATGGAATTTAACGCAAGCTCCGTGTAAACCAGAAGTACAGGGGGACACCCAAGCACAGAAGCGCGGCGCCCCAAGCGACTGCCTCCGCCCCGGCGCCGATGATCGCCCAAAGAGAATAGGCGGTTGCCATGACGCCGACAATGGCCAGTGCCGCCGAACCCTTGCGAGCCGCTCCCAATTGTCCGATCCATTGCAGCCGCAACAGCGCCGCGGAGCACAAGGCATACATCACCAGGCAGGCGGTGGTGGAGAGCAAAATCATGAACGTAAAAATGCTCGCCATCGATTTCTGATAGTTTGCCAAAATCAGCAGCGTGGCCAACGCGCTGCCGAAACACAGTGCAAAACCGGGCGTACTGCGCGAAGATTCGCGCGCAAAGATGCGCGGAAATTCTCCACGCATCGCCATGGCGCGCGGCAGTTCACCCTGCAACAGGATCCATCCATTCAATGCGCCGAATCCGCTGATGGCTGCGAACACGGCGACCAGCTTGCCGGCGCCGACACCCCAGAATTGCGTCGCGAGATCCGCGAAGGGTGCATTTGAATTGGCCAAGGTGGCCGCCGGCAGCAACAACAAGACCGTTGTGCAGGCGATCGCACAGATCAGCGCGGTGGCAACGGTACCGAGCAATGTGGCAATCGGGATGACGCGTGCCGGGTTGGCAACCTTGTCCGCGGGAATTGTCGCCGATTCCAGCCCGAGGAGCGCCCATAAGGTCAGGGTTGCCGCAGCGGTCGTGCCGCTGACGGTTAGAGGAATAGTCGTAGATGCTGCGAGATTGCTCGCGTGCAAGGAAAACAGGCCCAAGAGAACCACTGCCAGCAACGGCAGAATTTTAAGCACCGTGGTGACGCTTTGTACCCATCCTGACGCTTTGATTCCGTACCAATTCACAAAGGTCAGCGTCCACAGAAGTAGCAGCGTCAAGGCGGCGGGCGCGCCGGGCATCTCCGCGATCGACGGCAGCAGCGGCGTGAGATAACTCACTGTGTAGGTCGCGATGGAGACATTTCCAACCCAGATGGAAATCCAATAACCCCACGCGACGATGAAGGCGGTGAGGGGTCCGAAAGCAAAATGAACATAGGCATACGGGCCGCCGGCTTGCGGGTACGCTCGGCTCAAACGCGCAAATACGACGGCGAGTGCGATCGCACCGCTGGCCGTGAATCCCCAAGCGACCACACTGTTGAGACCATACGGTGCAAGCGCTGTGGGCAGCAAAAAGACGCCGGAGCCGATGGTGTTGCCGACCACCAACGCCACGCACATCCAAAAGCTGAGAAGCTGCGGGCGCGGTGTGGTCATGGAGCGACACTATAGCTTGACAATAAGCAGCTCGCATTTGACATTATTGCGGAACCCGGGCTCTCACCTGCATTTTGATGCGACACCGTCCTACAGAATTAGCGTACCTTTGGCTTGAGAATACGCATGCCGCCCCGATGAAGGGATTCTCCGGTGCTACCGGTGTTCTTAAAGGGGCTTGGGAAGTGAGGGGCGAATAATGATCGACGCCGAAGTGGTGCGACTCCGGAAGTTGCGAAGTGTGGCGTTACGGGCACGGGCGTTGGCCAAGGCGTTGGAATCTGATTCCATCGAAGATTGCGTTTTTGCCAAAAGCACGGTCATCTGTTGGACCATCTCGCGAATTGCCACGGGGCATCTGCGGGCGCATCCGTACTTGAGATATCAGCAAGACCCGAGCCGGATTCGCGAACTCATCGATCGCGCAATCGCCTCGATGGTCGCCCTCACCGCGCGACGTCGAAACCGCTGCTTTAGTGTGTATGCGCCGGAACTTCAAAGCGTCTCACGCGAGGTTGCTGATGTGCGCGCGCTGACCTGGTCGGCCGATTTGAGCGAGGCGCTCGGGCGCGCGCAATTGCAACTAGGCCTGCTCGCGAAGCAACTCGATGGGGGCGCGCAACACGAGATGGGCGCGGTTCCGCAACAGAATGATGGCGACGCACTTGAGGTGGAGACGCAGACTAGCTGGCCGTATCTCGCAATGTAGGCGCGGCGCGAAAGCCTGGGTACGACTCGGCAGCCGAGCCCCCGGTTGATGACGCATTTTCCCCATCTGACAACGGGCGTTGAGGATTCCTACAAAGGTCGACGCGATCCGCCGATCGCTCGCGGCACGATTCCGTCGCACGATTGCCCATCAGCGGTGCAATAGGAGCAGTAGGAGTCAGCCATGCAGTCAGCTACGCATAGTGAAAACCCGCCGAATCCGGAAACTCCACCGGGAGCACCTCACGATCCGCCGGCTCCCGCGCCGCAAGCTGCAGCATGGCGCCGCGCTCTTCGGGTGATCGGGTACGTGTCGCCCAAGGAGTACCGCATGGGCAGAACCACCATCGTCAAAACCACTGTTCGCAAAGGATAGGGCCATGGAGAAGAAACAACTGATCGCGATTGGCATCGCCTTGCAGACCCAGGTTCTAAAGACGTGCCCTGTTCATCGTCAGTTGTATTTCGATGACGACGTGAATCCGGCCGGCGCATTTGCGCTGGCCATCGATCTGGTCCGCAAGCGCAAGCCTTATGTCGATGCATTTCACGACGAGCATGAATTGACGGACCTGCTCAGTGATACGTTGGGGACAACGCCTATCGGTTGCCCCGAGTGCCAGTCGTCCGTGCGATCAAACTCGCTGCCGTCCGTGCGATCAAACTCGCTGCCCGATCGTGGCCGCTTCAGCGAGGGTGCGCTCGAGGGCAGGCAAATCGTAGGGTTTGGGCAGCATCAGAACAGTGCGCAGAGTCTCTCCCAGCAAAAACTCGATGTTGAGGGCGCCGTAGCCTGATGCGATGACGACGGGCAGGTTTGGGTAGTCCTTGGCGAGCGCCCGCGTGAGTTCGATGCCGGACATGCCTGGCAGCCGAATATCGGTCATTACCGCGTCAAAATGCATTTCCTGCAGCTGCACTATCGCCTTTTCAGCTTCTGGAACCGCGACAACCTGATGTCCCAGCTCCTGCAGATATTCGACCGTAATACAGCTGACTTCGTCGCTGTCTTCCACCAAAAGAATGTTCATGGCAGAGGCAGCGTAGCATAAGAACCGCTCGTCAAGCCCGCCGCACGAGCTTGCGGGCTTCAACTCTCCCAAACCCGCATGTTCAATAACGGTGCAAGTGCTTAAGACATAACGCAGCACAGAATGCGTGCTATTGCCTGGTTTTGAGAACTGCGGCAGCCACTCTCGCGACACGGAAATGTAAAGTTGCGGCCGACAAAAGTGGAGAAAGCCATGGTCGATTTGGTATCTCGATGGGGCAACAGCGCCTTGTTGTTCACGTTTCTGCTGATAACCTACGCGGTGGTCATCACCCTCAGGTAGTTCAGCGCGTGCTCTCAGGCGCGTTTTTCCAACTCACGTGCGGAGGTGGACCGGACCTCTTCCGCAATGACTCGTTTTGACTTCCACAGCACCACGCTGTAGTAACAAACGTAGTAACCCATCAACACAAAAAACAAGCCGACCGTGAGCGGACTTCGCAGCATGCTTGCCGATGTAAATGCCGGGCCCGCCGAATCCAGGCGCGCAGCATTCGAGGCATGGGTGCCGCCGTACACCTGGACGAGCCGATACACGAACCTCCCAAGAAACAACAACGAAACCGCAATGCCCGTGTAGGTATGCGGCACATAGTAGAGCTGGTTATCGATTTTGAGGAAGCGTGTCCGCGCCGCACCCCATAGCGCCAAAGCGACGCCGGCGGCGACGCCCGCCAACACCGCGGAGAGGAATTCGGTCGAACGCCATGCGGACGGCAGCAGCAGGCAACCGATCAGCAACAATACGGCGATACGCGCTTGCATACGAACGGGCCGCAGTTGCTGCTGACCGAAGCTGCGTCGTAGGCGCCGGTAGATGATGAACACCGCCAGCGCCGCGATCAAAAATGGCATGATTCGCGAAACATCTGCTCCCATTTACCCGATACTACCCTACCCATGGGTAACGCAAGTTTGGCGGCGGCGGCAAAAGGCGAACTGACGCGGGGGGTCGGCGCCTGGGGCGCGATGGCGGTCAATGTCGCCAACATGATTGGCACCGGAGTCTTTCTCAAGACCCGGGTCATGACCTGCAATGTCGGCAGCGCCAAGACAGTTCTGTTGGTGTGGCTGGCGGCGGGATTGCTGTCGCTCGCCGGAACGTTCTCCTATTCTGAGATCGCGGCCATGATGCCCGAGGCGGGAGGTGACTACGTTTACCTGCGGCGCGCCTATGGGAAAGCGGTGGGCTTCTTGTATGGCTGGATGACTTTCGCCGTTGCGAAGGCCGGCTCGCAAGCCGCTCTCGCGGTAGGTCTTGCCATTTTCATGAATGTGGCCGTCGGTGGAGCATTGGAACATTGGCAGCTCGAGGCCGACCCGTTTGGTTATCACCTGGGTGTGAATGGCTTGGCGTTGGTCGCCCTTGCCACCATTTGGACGGTAGCGCTGATCAATTGCGCCTCCGTGACCGCGGGCGGACGTACCGCACTGGCATTGACGATCGCGAAAGTCGCGTTGATTCTCTGCGTGGCCATCAGCGCGTTTGTTTTTGCGCCGGGTGATTGGACTCACTTGGCAGGATCGGGAATCGCCGGCACTTGCGAGGGTGTCGCAGCCAGCGCGCGCGGCGGGTATGCAGGGTTCGGCGCCGCCATGCTCGGCGCGCTATGGGCCTACGATGGCTGGAGCAACGTGGCGCCGCTCTCAGGAGAGATTCGCAACCCCCAGCGCAACCTGCCGCGCGCCTTCGTCGGCGGCATGCTCGTCGTCGCATCCTTGTACTTGTTCGTCAATGTTGCGTATTACTATGCGATGACACCGCTCGAGATTGCGAGCGTGCCGACGAGTTCCTCGGTGGCGACGGAAGTATTGCAGCGCTTCTTGGGGCCCATTGCGGTGTCCATGACCGCGGTTGCACTCATGATCTCCTCATTCGGCTCGCTGCACTCGAGCGTGCTCGCGAATTCGCGTGTTCCTTACGCCATGGCGCGCGACGGCTTGTTCTTTCGCGGGCTGGCCAAGCTGTCGCCTCGTTCAAACGTTCCCGCGCGGGCGATCGTGGCGCAGGCCGCCTGGGGCAGCGTGCTCGCGCTGTCGGGTTCGTACGATACGCTGACCGACTCGGTGGTATTTGCCTCGTGGCTCTTCTATGGGTTGAGCACGGGGTCGCTATTCATTTTCCGAAGGACGATGCCCGATGCGCCGCGGCCCTATCGAGCGCTGGGCTATCCCGTGGTGCCCGCCGTTTTCCTCGTGGTGACAGGGGCGTTGCTGATCAACACGTTTATTGCGGCACCTCATGAGGCGCTGCGAGGCGTCGGGGTATTGATTGCGGGACTGCCGCTGTACTGGTATTGGTCGCGCAAGAACCCGAATTCCTAAGCGACGTGGGAGCGGCCGAGGCTGCCTCGGCGCGCTCCAGTTTCTTCCGCAATCTAGTTGTCTTCGCCTGGCAGGTCGAACACCAGCACCTCGGCCTCCTTGCCGCGCTCAAGATGCAGCTCCGTACCTCGCGTCACCTGCAGCGCGTCCCCCGCCTCCAGGACGACACCGTTCGCCGTCAACGCGCCGCGCGCCGTGTGCACATAGATGCGCCGGCCGGGCTTCACGTCAAGATCCGCCTGTTCGGCGCCATCAAACAACCCCGCATAGACGCGTGCATCCTGATGGATCAGCAGCGACCCTTGAGCGCGATCGGGCGACACAATCAGCCGCAGGCGCCCGCGCTTCTCCTGCGCAGCGAAGTGTTTTTCCTCGTAGCTCGGCTCAATGTTGGCCTTGTCCGGTTGGATCCAGATCTGCAGAAAGTGCGTACCCGCGGTTGGCGAGGGATTGAACTCGCTATGCCGCACGCCGCTTCCCGCGCTCATGCGCTGCACGTCTCCGGGCCTGATGGTTGATCCATTGCCCATGGAGTCCTTGTGCGCAAGCTCGCCGGACAGCACGTAGCTGATGATTTCCATATCGCGATGCGCATGGGTGCCGAAGCCGGCGCCGGCCTGCACGCGATCTTCATTGATCACCCGCAATGGACCGAACTCGACGTGCTCAGGATCGTAGTAGTCGGCAAAGGAGAACGTATGAAAAGATTTGAGCCAACCATGGTCGGCAAACCCTCGTTCTTGACTGCGTCTGATTTCGTTCATGGGAACCTCCGTGAAGCACACAATAGGCTCGAACGAACCAATAAAAAAGCGCAAAATTTAGCGGTAATTGATCTAAAAAATGGATCTCTTCAGGAGTCTTGTCAAAACCGCGTTGGCGCAATGGGCCGTGCCGGCAGCGGTGCTGATCGGTAGGACACTCCCTACACTGGGTGACGAAACGGCCCGACTGTTTGGCAAAACAATCGCGATTAGAGTCGCGTTCACCGCCCCTGGGGAGATCAATAATGTCAATAAGCACGATCCTGCTGATACTGTTGGTCCTGCTTTTGATCGGGGCGTTGCCGTCGTGGCCGTACAGCAGCGGCTGGGGCTACTACCCGAGCGGCGGACTGGGCTTGGTACTCCTTGTACTGCTCGTGCTGATCGTGACCGGCCGTTTGTAAGTGACGCGGATTTGGTGGTCCATACCCTTGGCGATTGCAGGGGCGTTAAGCGCTGCATCGAGCGCGCCGGCGGCCCCTTGCAGCGACGCCGCAGCGGCGCTTTCGCGCTTCGACTATCTGGTGCTCGCGAGCATGGCCGATTCGGGGCGGCCGATCTCCCTGGCTACGTACCGGCCGCAGCATCAAGCCTCGCGCGAGGCCATGCGGACTAGAAGTAGCCGTGCAGCTCCATCAATATCAACTGTTGATTCTGCGTGTTGTTCTGCGGAATGCCGAAGTAGCGCCGATAGCCGGCGCGAAGTTGCAAGCCCGGCAGCGGCGTGTATTCATAGACGAAGCTGTAACGGGTCTGCTGGTCATTGCTCACGTGTCGATCCGGATCTTGGTATTCGGCCGTCAATTTCAAGTTGTGGCCCTTGAGAACCCGCCAGTCCGCCTCTAACAGTCCTGCGGCGAGCGAGCGCCCGCCGGGAAGGCTTTGATCGTGCACCAGATCGCCCTCAGCCAGCCATGCAATGGGGCCGGTCTTCAAGCCGGCGAACAGACCGCCGACGTGCCGATCACCAATGTTGGATTGGGTGGATGAGCCCGCGATTCCCACCCGCCAAATAGGCTTCGTGTACACCACCTGGGTGGTGACTTCATAACCCGACCCGGTTGTCGCGTTGGCTGCGCCGTTGGTCACATCAAATTGCGCCGACCAGGCGGCGTGCTCGTATCCCAATTCAATACCTTTGTCGGGAGTTGTCATGCTGATGCCGGTGACCTCCCGCACGAACGCGGTTTGATCCTGCAGCCTCCATCCGAAGGGCAGATAGAATTGTCCGCCTTTCATATAGAAGCCATCCGTGGTGCTGCCATAGCGCACGTAGGCTTCCTCGTTTTGCGAGCCGTTCGGTGCGATTTGTTCGTCGACATAAATCCCAAGCCGGTCTGGAATGAGGGTCAGGTTCGCATAGACTCGAAACTGTTCGAGCGCAAACGCTTGCTGGCTGGGCGAATTCGGGACGGTATCACGGGTCCAATCGGTTCGCAGGTCGCCGCCGACTTGCAGCCGGTCGGTAATTTTCCCGGTCCAAGAATCGAGCGCGTTGTCGACCGTCTCTGCGGGCAGCAGCACTTTGGCGTAAGTCACTCCAAATTCGTTGCGCAAGCCGCCGCCGGTCGGGTTGACATGGCACACATTGCATTTATAGCCCGTCATGACGGCGAGGTAGGGTTCGGCTTCGGCGGGAGCTGTGCGCAACAGCGCGGCGATCAGAAGCATTAGCGCAGCGACTGTCAGGCGCTGAATCATGGAAGAACCTCTACATCAAATGTGGAAATCACCGATTCGCCGAGTTCATTGGGCACGCCCACCGCGACTGATTGGCCCGCGATATCGCTGAATTGCGATGGCGAACCCGCATTGATCACGAGGCGATAGTGGCCGGCCGAAAGCGGCCGAGACGGCCATACCATCAGCGCCCGGAGGTTGGCGCTGGAGATGGTGACGCGCGCCGCAACGATTTCGGTGGCCAAAGGCGACGCGCCCGGCATCAGTTTCTCGATATGCATGGACCGGCCATCGATCTGCGTCACGTCAAGATCATGATTGAAGGCAATCATGATTTGCGGCGGCGATGCGCTCACCGGCTCAACGCCATCCGGCACGACGGAAGTGATTGCCAGCGGTGCCGCGGCGTGAACAGTTGCAGCAGCGGCGGCGGGCTGCGCGCCATCCGTGATCCATTGCCGGATAAAGGCAATCGTACTGGTCGTCAAACACGGCTGCGTCGTGGGGCATCCGAAGGGCATTTGCGCGCCGACCGCCGCGTGATTCTCCAGCTTCTGAATGATGTAGCTGTTGTCCGGATCTCCCGGTTTCACGCGCAGCAGCGACGGCACTTCGGTACTGGGCACGCCCACCAACAAATTGAAGCTGTCGGCTGCGTCAAGGCGCAAGCCCTCGGGCGCACCGCCACCGGCATGACAGACCGAACAGATCGGTGTGAAGATATTGGCCTGGATGGAATCCAAATCGGCCGAGAGCGGCGGCAGCGAGGCGCTGCCTCCCGGTACCAACGGCCGACCATTCGCGTCCAGCCCTTCGCCGTTGCCCGCGCAAGCTGCGATGACCAGTGAAGCAAAGACAACGCAAACGCGAGATGCCAGCGGCACCAGAGAAAGTGCTGAATCCATAAACTCCGCTCAAGGGGTGGTCAAGTCAATTCGTCCGTACACGCCGTCTGCGCCGTCGTTGATTCCCGATGCGAAGAACAGCGTATTGTGGGGCTGGCTGGCGGCGTCGTTGCCGAAAGCGATCCCCCACAATCCTGGCGAACCGGGCGCGGTGCTGTTGGTGTCGACCAGTACGCCGAGCGGCGTACCCGCCGCGGCGTCATAGGCATTGATCTTGCCGTCACCAAAATTCCCGACCAGCAGCGCACCGCTGAACGTGCCGAAATCCGCCGGCGCCAGTGCAAGTCCCCAGGGAGCATTCAGAGCGCCGCCGGCAATGAGTTGCTTGATCAGCTTGCCGTTGGTGTCGTAAATATCGACGTAACCCAAGCCTGCACCATTGGCATTGACCGAATTGCCGGGCGCTACTTGCTTCGCGTAAGTCACGTAAATCTGCGTCGCGCCGGCCGCGCCGCTTCCCGGAATGGCTTGAATACCGAATGGCGCGTAGCCGGCGGGAATGCTGGGATCGACGAAGGTGAATGCAGTTGCGGAGGTGGTCTGCTTGAGGAAGGCCGTATTGAAAACGTCGATCTTATTGTTATGAAAGTCGGTTGCGTACAAGAACAACGCGCCATTATTCGCGGCAATCGCAAGACCCTTGTACACCGCGCCCGCGGCGTCGGTATACATCGTCACCGCGTGCGTCTGATCGACACCGGGAGACCAGCCCGCGATCATGCCGCCTTCGCCATCAAATATGAACGCGGACGAGCCGGTTTTGCCGCCCGCCGTGACCACAAAATCGGCGGCGCTGCCGTTAAAAACGATGCCCGTCGGATTGAATGGAACAACGCCCGCCACAAGATTCACAACGAGCGGCCCGGCTGCGGGAAACAGTACGCCGTTGCCGTCGTACAGAGTCGAAGTCTGCTTGCCATTGTTCGCGACCCACGCCGGATTCGTAGCAGGTGCAGCCGGAATCGACAGGCCCCAAGGATTGACCAGATTCGGATCCACCTGAGTTGCCGTGCCGCCGGCGACGTCGGAAACCAGTTCCTTGACCGTGGCGGTGCTGGCTGCCGTCACGGTGAGCATCGCGGAGGCGTTGCTGCTGCTGTAGATGCCGCCGTTGCAGGTCAACGTAAAAGTCTCTGTGCCCGCGGTGGTCGGCGTCACCGTCATGGTGCCGCTGTTGGGCTCCGAACCGCTCCATGCGCCGCTCGCCGTGCACGCGGTGCCGCTGGTCGCAGACCACATCAGAGTGGTCGAGCGTCCCGCGATGACGGTTGTCGGATTGAGGCTGATCGAAATGGATGTGGGGGTCATTGCAGCAGAGCCGGCGTGGTAGCCGCCACCGCAACTTTGCAAGAAGAGCGCGCAAAGAATCCCCATCAAGCCGCCGGCAGCGGCACTAGAGTTTTTCATGATTGATTCACCGACTGGGAAGGTGTGACCGTATTCGAGAGGTAAGTGCCCAAGCAGTGCAGAAAGGTTTAATCTGTGCGGCGATAGCTCGGCGAGGTTTTTCAATGCAGTGCTCGAGGCACGGTCTTGCGGTTGTGAAATAGTGCGTCTGCCTGCGCGCGCTGCTGCATGGCTCGTCGGTATTACCCTCGCTTCAACGCACTCCATGGCCGCAAACGAGTGGGGCGGTTCAGTCGCTCTGTCGAGTGACTACTACGTGCGCGGCATATCACGCACCAGCGATCAGTCTGCGCTGCAAGTCGATGTGCACTATGCGAGCCCGAGCGGTTTCTTAGCCGGCGCATTCGCTTCCAACACGCAAATCGATCCTGGCGAGCCGCGGGACGTGGAGCTCAGCGGGTTCATCGGTTACGCGCACAATCTCTCCGACGAGTGGCGGGGCAAGATCATGGCCAGCCACTATGCCTATCCTTGGAATCGAGCGGGCTCGCACTACGACTATGATGAACTCGATTTTGACCTGGCCTATCAGGGCTGGCTGCACTTCGGCGTGGGCTATTCGCCCAACTCGCCCAGGTTCCTGCCGTCGCCGTATCGCAGGCTTATCGGCGTGACCGAAAAGTCAGCCGAGTTGAGCCTGCAACGGCAAGTCTTTGGCAAATTTTCGCTCACGGCGGGGGCCGGCTACAGCTTCCTGGATGGCCCCGAATCGGCCGGCTACGCCTACTGGAGCGGCGGCGCTGCCTATGATTTTCGGTCGGTGACCTTGATTTTGTCCTATGTCAATACCACGGCAGCGGCTAAGGCATTGTTTTATAATGCTGCGGCGACCGGAGAGTGGACGGCGACTGCGATTTGGCGCTTCTAAAACCATGAACTTTTTGCAACTCTTTGCGGCACGCACGGTACTTATGAATGATGGCTCGATATCGATGAGGAAGACTGCCGCCGATGACCCCACTGGCCAAGAACTCTCCCAAAGAGCGCGATAGCGCGCTGCTGGTGGCTATTGCGGCCGGCGACCGGCGCGCGCTGGAAGAGCTGTATCTAAGCTACCATCGGCGGCTGGCGCGCTTCTTGTCGCGTTTTACGCCTCGCTATGAAAACATCGAGGAAATCATCAACGATACGTTCATGGTGGTCTGGCAAAACGCGAAGGACTTTCGCAATGCATCGCAGGTCTCGACCTGGGTCATCGGCATCGCTTATCGCACGGCGTTGAAATCCTTTCGGCGCCAAAAGAACCACCAGCTTGCACGCAGTCTCGAGGACTACCCCGAGCAAACCGTCGATCCCACCTCTGATGCCGAAGTGAATGATTGGTTGAAGCACGGCTTGAGCCGCCTGCCCATAGAACAGCGGCTGACATTGGAACTGGCGTATCACATGGGACATTCTTTGGAGGAAATCGCGGCGATCACTGATT
>Ga0193726_1001631_pt1 | contig 16955 bp, 19 predicted proteins | sample H2c1metaG_FD_144928 | JGI IMG/M metagenome (GOLD analysis project Ga0193726, IMG submission 144928) | Soil microbial communities from a riparian zone of the East river system, Colorado, United States - H2c1 | ecosystem: Environmental > Terrestrial > Soil > Riparian zone | place: USA: East River... | reverse complement strand
ATCTTCCATATTGTAAAAGCGGCCCTGGCCCAGTTTGAGGGCGCGAATCGAAATCACATCTGGATCATTCCCGCTCACCGGGAAGGTGAAGGCCCTGGTGTCGTACTGGACGTTTGCCTGCTTATCGACTTCCGGCGTGATATGCGTGACTTGGGGAAGGTTGGTCGCGAGCGCCTCTACATCGTCTTGAGTGAAGCGGATTTGAACTCCCGATTTCTGGCCGCCGGCCTGCATGGAAGTTTTTCCCGGCACCACGATGGTCAGCTTGGTGCCGAAATTCGCAAAAATATTCGCGAAAGCACGGCCAAAACCGTCGCCATAGGCCAGCAGCATGACGACGGTTGCGATTCCCCAACCCATGCCCAGCATGGTGAGGGCGGTGCGGCGCCGATTGTGACGCATGGCGTCATAGGCTTCGTGGAACAGATCACGGAACATCCCAATTACTCCTGCCGCAACGCTTCCACCGGCTGCAGCCTGGCCGCTCGGCGCGCCGGATAAAGACCCGCGATCACTCCAGCCAGGGACAGACTGCCAATTGCCAGCATGGCTGACATCGGCACCAATTTGGGGGGATCGAACCCCTGTGGCCCCTGCACTCCCCCCATGGCCACCATCAGGCCCGCCGCCAGGAACATACCAATCATCCCGCTGCCGAGCGTAAGCAGTAATCCTTCCAGCAGGAAATGAAAGAGGATGTTCCGGTTGGTAGCGCCCAACGCCTTCCGCAAGCCGATTTCGTGCGTGCGTTCACTCACCGCAACCAGCATGATATTGATCACTCCGATCGCCCCCAGCGCCAGCGTGACCATTCCCACCGCTCCCAAAAACAGGTTCATCCCGTCAAAAATTGTTCCCACCATCTTTGATTCCTTGATCGTATCCCACTCGTCGAAAGCGTTTTCGTCGGTGGAATCGAATTCGTGATTCCGGCTGACAACCTCATGAACCTTTTCCTGCGCCAGCAAGTGCTCCGAGGTGACCCGCGGCTGATACTCGATAAAGGAAATGGAGTTCTGATGGTTTTCACCCTTGATCGGGAAACTGCTGGCCATCACCTGGAAGGGGATGTAGCCACGCATGTTCAGCCACATGTTGTCGCCGCGCCCGAGGTGCGGCATGGCACCCACCACTTCAAATCGCACGCCGTTCAGCAGGACGAATGCGCCCACCGCGGGACGCCCGGGGAATAGCGTCTTCAGCAACTCGTTTCCCAGAACGATTACATTTCGTCGCTGCGCTCCATCCAATTCATTGAGCCAGCGCCCTTCCTTGAGCGGAAGATAACTAATCTCGTTGAGCTGCGATTCTGTGCCCAGAATCTCGCCACTGCCGTTAGCAAATTCGCTGACCTCGTGCAGATCGGTGCGGGAAATTAGCGGGCAAGCGTTGCGGACGTACGCCAATTGCCTGATATCCAGGTAGTCGCGATAAGTGAGCAGGTAGGATCGCGCGGAGTTCATGTTTCCCTTCACTGCCGGCGCCCGCCCCGGAAACAGAAACATGATGTCCTGTCCAAACTCGGCCAGTTGGCGCTTGTTGCCCGAGCGGAACCCCTCGCCGACTCCTACCAGCAGCAGCAAGGATCCAACCCCCCAGGCGATCCCGAACATGGTGAGAAACGAGCGCAGCTTGTGCGCCCAGAGATTACGAAAGATCTGCACGAAGATGTCCAGCGCCGTCCGCATAGTCGATTCACAGGAGTACTGTTGACTTTAGATGCACAGTTTTTAGACGTCCTTGGGGCGTTTCCGAGAGCAGGCTAAGCCACTCAAAATTGTATGAATCTGCGGCGCGATCACCACTGCCCGGAATCACTGGGAAAATTGCGCCAAACTTGGCCCCAGGCGCGTGGATCAAAGCGCTCGCTCCCGTTCCTCCAGCCTCCTTTTAGGGTACGGCTATTGAAACCTCAAAGTTCCGTAATACCACGAAAAGCATTAGCCTCTTGGCGCATCATGGTAAAGCGCTTATGCTCGACTCCCTACCGTTGAAATCACCTCTACCGGCTACGACTATTTGATGCGATCGCGGCAGGGCGCGAAACTATTGGCGGGAAAACGGGAACGAAATGCGCGTCTGGTCAACGGGCGGATTGCCATGACGTCGCAGGAGATTTATGCCAGCCACCAAATCGGGGCAAGCATTGCCCCGGCGCTGTTGTTTCAATAACTATAATAGATAATATCTAACGACAAAACCACAGGGGGCCTCTCCGTCTCCTCGATCTCCTGGGGGCGATAACGAAAAGGATCCCATCGCGAGAGCCCTTGCTTCATCCCCTAGGGGGGGCTCCCAGAACCCGCGTCTTGAAAACCGCGAGACCTGGGGGCACCCGGCAAATTCTGCTGCCGTCACAGATAGCTGAGCCAAGTCCAGTCCCGATGCCGGCTCCGCAGTTCCATAAACCACAGACACGGCAGGTAGAGAATGGCCACGGCCAGAATCCACATGGCGTAAATAAAAGGCAGACCGTGGCCATACCCGGAGGGTTTCGTCGCAAAATCTGCGATCACCGAACCGTGCAAGATAGGCTGGTGAAAGACTAACGCCACCAGGATCGCCAGGATGTGAATGAGATAGAGATGGAGCACATAGTAAAACAACGGCACCCGGCCATAGACCACAAGAATGCGACTCAGCCCGCCTTCTGCTTTGGCCTTATCAATCAGCCCCAGCAGGATGAGGGACGGCCCCAGCGTCATGAGCAGGTAGTCGAGAGCAGGCGGATACTTCAGCGTGTTGAAGAACGAGATCACCGTCAACGAAAGCGTCGGCTGAACACTCCATGGGCCGGCAGATCGTGGGTATCCGAACGGAAGCCCGGCGATGCCATTGCCGTAGAGATTCAGCCCGCGGAGCACGAAGAACAGGATCGTCGCGGAGACCCCGAGCGTCAGAATCCATTTGCGGCGGTCCGGCCGCTGCAGCAGACTTCCAAAAGCAAAACCGGCAGCCATGACCCCGACCCAGGGAATCAGGACGTACCTCACAGAGAACTGAAAATGATCGCTGACCGGAACGCGGCCGGGCGTGTGTAGAAACATCCACAACCAGGAAAGCTTTCCGAACGAGGCCGGGTTAATGCGATCGAGCAGATTGTGAGTGGCGATCATGCCCAATCCCAGCGCCCCGATCCAGCGCATCGGAAGACGCACGATTAGCGCCATCGCAACCATGCTCCACCCTAAACCCCAGATCACGCCCGCATGCACCCAGGGGACAAAGCCCCACGCGAAGTCGATGACCGTAAACTCGAGGAGCACGAGCCATAAACCGCGAGTGAGGAAAAAGCGCGAGACTTGCGGTAACGACTTGCCGCGACGAGTGGCGAGGAATGCTCCGGTTCCCCCCAGGAAAGCGAATACGGGTGCGCAGAAGTGGGTGATGAAGCGAGTAAAGAAAAGAGCACCGTTCGTGTGTGCCATGTCCTCAGGAGGAAACCCCTGATGAGACATGAAATCTCGGGTGTGATCGAGCGCCATGATGACCATGACGAGTCCCCGCAAGGCATCCACGGAAACCAACCTGGGAGCTTGCGCGGAGAGACGAGAAGCTTCCGTTTTGACGGCGGTAACCGGCGAACCAACCAAAGCTACCATGCCCCACTCCTCCCGGCGGATGTCGATATTTCTGACACGCTTACCGGCGTAAGAAATGCAAGGAGGCCGGCTACGACAAATAGTGCCAAGACGTCGCCCCACAGGTGTCCCATGTGCTCAGGATTGGCCACAGACTGCACCGCCATGATCGCGGCGTGCACGACGCTGGACCAGACCGTAAACCAGATGAGGCTCAAGTGGGCGAGTGGTTTGCGGCTGGCGACCAACAGAAAAGCGCCCAACGTGGCGTAGATGCCGAGGATCATCTGTAGATAGTGTGACTGCCCGGTGTGCCACGACCAACCGGACGGCCAAACAATGGTGAGCGGGTAAATGCCAACGACGAAAATCAAACCCACCATCACGAGCGCGCTAGGCAGGTATTTGATGCGAGTAGCGTCCGACATCCTTTTTTTCTCCTTCGCGTCTTGAATCTTCTTAATGCTTGAGTTTTCTTCGATGAAGGTATGGGCATCCGGTCCGCGAACCTATGGGTTCGAATGGCTGAATTGCCCTACATTCCCTGCTAGACCAGTGTTCGGGTCAGTGCTCCTCCCTTCAGGAGGGTCGTGTCGTGGGCATTGCGAAGATTTTTTGTGCCTCGTTTGAGTACTTCCGCAGAGATCCGACGCTGGCGGGAGAACAGGGCTACGATTCCGCACATCTGGCTATGCTCCTTAATTCAGTTGCAACTTGGTGTCATGGACGCGATCACGGAGGCAGGTCTGGGACCTGCCTCCGCACGATTGCCGGTGGATTGCGGGGGCTTGTGGAAAGTCGAAGCCGGGGGCTACCGGATCAACCCCGCGCAAAATTGCGGTTAGGACTACTGCAATCTGAGCAAAGGTCCGCGGCCGTCGGCAAAGTTGCTGGTGTTGAGGACCTGGATGCCTGCTTCGTGGTCGCCATCGAAAGGCGTCACTGTATCCGGACAGCCGGCTTTGAGCGCGTCTGCCGAGTCGGCAAACCAGATCCCGAGGTGGTCCAGTTCGACCGGGACTGCAGGGGTGCCAGGGTTCAGGATGAAGGTTTCATGACTGAGGATCCCAGTCACGTCTACGATACCTTTGCCCGTTGCGTTGGTGGTGATGTCGCCTTGGTACCAAGCAGGGGTGAAGGGCGCATTCGGAGTGTTGACGACAAACAGCGTGAAGTCCGTGTTTGCCGGAAGCCCGAACACTTCCACGCGCATGTTCTGAACGGGACCCAAGTCGCTAATCGTAACCCGCCCGCGAGCGTTGGGTGAAAGGCAGCTTGCGGCCCCTGCAGAGCGGACCAGGTTGAATAGAATGCTGTCGTTTGCGGCCGCAGCTGCGTGCGGAACCATGCCGACGAAAGCAATGGCCACAGCCACGGCTACGGTGAAGAACTGTCTTTTCATCTTACTTCTCCTTATTCCTGTACATTCCTGTACTTGTTTAGAATTGTTTTCGGTTTTTACCCGCCAGTTCACCGAGGCGCTACATCCGAGTGCGGGCTTGAGCCCATCATGGGCGAGAAGAGTTCTAATTGTCTTGCGAGCGGGCTAAAAGATATCTCAAAGAATTCTTAATAATCTAGGAAAACGGCAAGCAATTGAAAATGAATGGCTTCCGCCGCCCATCTGGAGGTTCCTCATTCGCAGCCCGCGTGCTCCCAAGTGATGGCGCTCGATCGACCTAAGCCAACGCTCCGTTGCTCCGTCGCTCCATCACTTCAACGCTCCATCGGCTAGTCCGCTTTCCCGGAGTCCAGATCCTCCAGCACTCTTGCTAAGAGCTGGACGCCCTTTTCAATAGCGCCTTCATCCACTGCTGCGAAGCCTATTTGGATGGCTTGCGGTAGAACACTTTTGCGGCAGTAACGATCGAGCGGCACGACGTCAATGTTTTGCCGGGCCGCCGCGGAACATACCTCTTCCCCGAGAAATCCTTTCCTGAGCCAAGCGACGGTCTGAAGTCCTGCCTCTATGTTTGAAAGCGTGAGCAGACCCGACAGATGCTTCGCGGCATGATGGGCCAGAGCCTCACGTCGCCGCGAGTATATTTTTCTCATTCGCCTGAGATGCCGCCCGAAGTGGCCCTTATCCATGAACTCGCGCACGATCACTTGATCCAAAACAGAATGATGGCGGCTGGTCATTCGCGCGCCGGCAATGTGAGTAAAAAAGCTGACCGCCGGCCCATTGGACCTCCCGCACCGGCCAACTGGTATACCCAGAATGGCGAAACTGGTGCACTCATGATGTACCAGATGTCATCTAATCATTCCGGTGGAACCGGGTGGAAGCGGTTTCCCACAGAACATGAAGAGGGGTGAAACCACATGAAGGTGTTGGCAAACGAGAGACAGACGGGCTCCGCAGACGACGCGGCAATTCGCAAGCTGGTCGAGTCCTGGGCCGCGGCCGTGCGCCGAAGGGATTTCGGAGGGATTCTGCAAAACCATTCTTCTGACATGGTGATGTTCGATGTTCCTCCGCCGCTTCAATCCCAGGGAATTGAGGCCTACAAGAAGTCGTGGGACCTGTTCTTTTCTTGGTCAAGCGATCCGGTCCCCTTCGACATCACTCAAATGAGTATCACTGCCGGCAGGGATGTAGCTTTTGTCGTCGCGACCATGCGTTGCGCTGAACCTGGAGCCAACGGCGAGCCTAAAGGTCTAGATTTTCGCTTGACCGTTGGCCTACGGAAAATCGATGGTCGATGGACCATAACCCACGAACATCATTCGGTCCCGGCTGTGAATTAGCGCTATCGGCGGCGTCTGCTTCCGGCCGACGCAGGACCATCAAGGTGATTCCTGACCGTAACCTCGCAAAGATGGCAAAGATCGGTTGCATCAAATCATTGCCGGTGCTTGTTGATGCCGGTTACACGATCATCGCTTCCGACCTGCGTGGCTTCGGCAGCTGCGGTCTCACGGCCGAGTTGTTGGATCACCTGACGGATGTCGTCGGCTACGGTTCCCACAACAACTCATCGAAATGATCGAGAAGCGAATAAGCGACGACAGCGTGCTTCGGCTGATCCGGAAATGGATCCAGGCGGGAGTCATTGAGGAAGGCACACTACTCATGAGTGAAACAGGAACCGGACAAGGACAACCGATCAGTCCGATCCTGGCCAACATCAACTCTGTACTACCTAATCGACGAATGGTTCGAGGAAGTGGTGAAGCCGCGGATGAAGGGCGAAGCTCACGAGATCCGGTTCGCCGACGATGCCATCTTGTGCTTCGTCCGTGTCTGTTTGGCCCTCGTATCTTTCGGAACGCGCGTATTTTTAAGGATTTTGATTGGTGGTGGAATAGATCGTTGCCGACGCAATTCCCAGCGGCAAGATCTAAGACGCATTTCCGGATGACGGCCCAGGTTTCCGTGGTGGGAGCAAGGATCAAAGAGCATGAGATGGGCAAATCGTTTGCTCAGAATTACTTTAGAACTACATCAGAACTACATCAGTTACCACTCTTGACCGGCTTGGGGTTAACAAATGCTGCTTGAGGACTCTTCGCCTGAGGCCATGCAAAGTGTCCTATGTATAGCCACGCCTGGTAGTCATGCTCCATCAGGTTCACGATGGAGTGAGTTGTTTGCGAATTGGGCGGTGACAGAAACGCTGTATTGGGTTCCATCTTACGGACGTCACTACCCAAAATAAAATAGGAACTGAAGGGGGGCAGCTTTGTCCAAATTTCTTCCCAGTGCGGGATATGAGCGTGCGGTTCCCCAATTGTCATAGGGGGCATATAGACAACTGCGAATGCTTCGTTGGGATGAAGGCCATCGGCGGGACTGAAAAAGATCGGGCCGAAATAATTCCAGTGCGCTCCGCTGGCAGGCAGCGGAAGGCTGTGAACGTCCCGAACAAGAATTGGCGCCAACCGCTCGGGAGGCGCCGGCATCCAGGTCAACATGAGCATTTGCAACGGCTCATCTGTTGTGTTCACAAGGCGGTGCTTGGCATTCGGCGCAATCAGCGCGCCGATTCCCTCACGCAGGTCCCAATATTTATCTCCATCGTCCAATTGCCCCTTCCCGCTTTCTACGTACCAGAATTGCGCCTCGGGAATCTGAACCATGGCCGTGCGATTGAACCCGGCGATTGTGCCAAGAGAAAAGTCTTTCCGGTACTCGAGCACGGCACCCGGATCGCCCGGCTGGTAGGGGTTGCCTTTACGAAGAATCGGTCGCTGGAAGATAACCCCGTGGGTTACGTGAACTGGCGAAAGGAGTGGATTGCCCACAAATCGATCGATATCAATACCGACCGTCTGGTTGGGCAGCGGCGGCTTGGGTGACTTCCCCAATTCGGCGGTAACATCAGGCGGCAAGTTCTTGGGAACTTGAGCAAACCCTCGCTCGCGCAACATTACGGTTATTGTTGCCGCGGTCAGGAATCCAGCCAGCAGCCCTGACCGCCACCGGAGGCGTATTCGGCTATCGCCATTCATAATATGCAGTATACTCTAAATATAGTAGCACCAAAGATATCCGCAATCATTTCAAGCAGTAAGACAACATTACAATGCAGTGTATTATAAGAATACTGTATTCACTAAATTAATTTATCGGCTTTCTCGTAGGATCGAGCGGAACACGGAATCGCCGCTTTGTCGCAACGCTCTTCTCAGGCTAGCAGCGGATCAGCAGGCTCAGGCGAATGCACTGTCAGTGGCTACAGGTGGCAAGATTCTCCCGCCCGATTGAACTGCATCTTTTCCCATTGGCCAGCGGGGCACAAGTCGCTCCGGTTGGCCAACAAATCGGAATACGCATGGGATACCTCCACATTTTCGAGAAGCAGGGTGTTTGAAATCCGCACGACTTTCGGACCGCGTTGAGCCGGCAGCGCTAGAGAAGCTAAAACCTGTTCGATCGCCTCCCGATCGCTCTCGAAATGGATGGGAATTCTGCAGTCTGTGGAGTAAGCGACGTAAGCGCATTGATATAGGTGGCGTGGTAATCGACGCCGCGCACCAAACGGGAGGTGGTCACATCAGCCAGATCTATTCCGATTGCGTTGGCGTGAGTCTCGGGAGTCAGATCGCGGACGGAAATTCGGGGGATTGCTTTCGTTTTCAGAATGTATCCAGTGCGGTAGGAGGGGTGGCCTCTATTGTTTCCCGGCCGCCTCCGCGTAGGCTCGGGCGATGAGGGGTTCGCCATGGGTCGGCCAATTGGCGAAGTGATCTTTATATCGGGAAACATCGATTGCCGCGATCACTGCTTGCAGGCTCTTTCCTGCTTTTACCATGTCGCGAGCGTGCGAAACGGCGTCCTCCATGAAGGCGATCAATCGCTGCATTTGGGCTCTGGCCTCTTCTCCTCGCACTACGGCCGTGTGGCCCAGGGCGACCTGATCGAAGTCGAGTTGCAATGTCTTCTTTAACGCGGCAATCCACTCTGAGGGGTACGAATCCGCCGCATATGGGATGTGCGGGCCGAGGAAAAGATCTCCAGTGACCAGCACGCGTTCGTTGGGAAGGAAGACCACGACGTCCCCGGTGGTGTGCCCGCGGCCGAAATTGTGCAGTTCGATGGGTCGAGACCCAGGCAGGAGGAGAGAGGAATCAAAAGTGATCGTCGGCAGGGTGATATTGACGCCTCGCAACTCCTCAAGGTAAGACTGAATATCGTTCAGTTCTGCCTTTAGCCGCAACTTTTCCCTGTCATCCCGGGCCGTTTCCATTTGCAGCTTTGTGTTCCTGACATCTGCTGGGATACGAGCCATTTCTTCGCGAACCCTCGGTATCGCCTTTTCCACTATGTCGCGGCGGGTATTTACATGTGAAATATATTCCACGCCTTTCGGAAATGTGCCGAAGTACGACTGATTCCCCTGAGTGTGATCATTGTGGAAGTGAGTGTTTACCACGAAACGCACCGGCAAGGGCGTGATCCGGCCAATGCCCCCAATGACTTCGCGAGCCGCGGACGGCCGTATGTGAGCATCCACCACCAGAACCCAGTCCTGATTAATGACGATCGCGGCGTTGGAACCGCCGGGACCACCCATTCTCGAAACGGCGCAATAGACGCCATCATCGAGAGGCTGGAAAACGAAATTCTCAGATTCGAACCGGCGCGACCCCGTTGAGGAACTCGGTGCTGGGGCTTGAGGGCGCACCCGGCGAGTCTCGCCCGCAATGCCCAAGGCCCGAAAGGGGGTGTTGAAAATTGAAAATGCAGCCGAAAGTGAGACAACCGCCGTCGAAAGAAATGAACGCCGTTTCATCGCCGGCCTCCAAGTATTTGAGTATACAATATTCTAACATTAAGAAACGTTGCATAACAATCGTATTAGCATCTATAATCTGCTTATCAGCAATACAATTGGTGGAATTTCTAGAAGATCATAGAAGTTAGACATATTGTATACCGATGCAGAATTATATTGACAACTTGAGTTTGAGAATCTATTAAGTCACATACACGGGTGGTCCGTTGTGGGAACGCGTGCCTCATGCATATTCGGGAGACATCGACGTGAAACCGATCATCGTGGGCACCGGTCCTCTGGACGACGTCGTAGCCAATCTTCTAAGACCTTTTGGCGAAATAGTGATCCAGTCAAAAGCGGGCGAAGAAGGTCTCTTGCCCATCATTCCTTATGCCATCGGATTGATCGTACGTGGGGGTGGAACCGCAACCGCCGCTTTAATCCGCGAAGCGAAAAACCTCAGAGTCATCGGCCGTAGCGGCTCCGGTTACGATTCGGTGGACATTGCGGCGGCAACTGAAAGGAAGATTCCGGTTGTATTCGCGCCGGGTTTGGGAGCGCGAGCTGTTGCAGAAGCGGCGGTCGCTTTAATGTTTGCACTGTGTAAGAACATTCCTTATTGGGACTGCCAAGTGAAGTCCGGGAACTGGGGCAGCCGTTTCGAGTCGCGGCCCGGCGATCTCGACGGAGCTACTTTAGGAATCGTAGGATTCGGCAACATCGGTCAACATCTCGCGCGAATGGTCGTGCCTTTTCGGGTTAGCGTACTCGTGTCCGATCCTTATGTGGAATCCTCAAAGGCCGCGGAACTCGGCGTTCGCCTGACAAGCCTTGAGAACTTGATCGCCAGCTCCGATTTTATCTCGTTACACGCACCCCAAACTCCGGAAACGATTGGGATGATCAATCGAGATCTGCTCCATCGGGTTAAGCGTGGAGCTTTCTTGATAAATTTGGCGCGGGGAGCGCTCATCGAGAACCTTGACGTTTTGTACGAGGCTCTGAAGGACGGCAGGCTTGCCGGAGTTGGGCTGGATGTCTTTGAGCCAGAACCACCGGATGAGAGTCATCCTATCTTCAAATTGGTCAATTGCCTGACCTCGCCTCATGTACTTGGCACGAGCGGGGGTGCCATGCGAGAAATCTTCCGATCAATGGCGGAAGACATGGCCGCTGTTCTACGTGGGCAGAGGCCACGATTCGTCGTTAATCCGGAAGTCTTTGAGGGGGACGAGGAGGCCATCGAGCCTGCAAAGACACACCGACGCAAGCCGTAATAATCGCAACCAGCAGCCTGACTCTTGCTTGAAGAATTGCCTCTCAACCGCCCAAAATTGGGTTGGCTGAAGATATTGGTAGGAATGCAGTGTACGCCCGAGTGAACTATCAGAGGGGGTCAAAGTGGGCCGCAGGAGAGGGTTTCGGCAGCACTGAGTACGCGAATGATTGCATCCCGTGCATCCCGATCATTGATTCCAGGGAATCCGTGGAAAGACGCACACGAAATTTCCTCCGCGAAAGGTGTCGACGGAGTTTCCGTCCGGCCGTCAAGAACCCAGGAAGGAACCGGTCAGTGTGATGAATAGGCTGAAGGTGCTCTTTCTACGCGCTTGACGACTCGTCGCTTCTGGTCAAATTCTTGATGAAAAGCTTCCGTAATTGGGATTGAAGACAGGCTTCCCACCGCATTCTCCGGAACGAGAGCGAGCGCTTTTTTTGCAGTCTCGATTGCACCGGCAAGATCGCCATCCTTTGCCAGCTCCAGACTCTCGTTGCTGAGCTGCGAAGATAATACTGCAGCGGATTGACGCTGGATCAACGCGTTTGTTTCCTCGAATTCAATTTGCGCTTCCCGAGTATTGTCCAAACGCTCAAGGACGCTGGTGGTTATATTGGCGCTGGCTTGGGTTGCCAGGCTCCAGGAATAGGGTATCGCCAGCTTGCGGAGTAGTAATCGATATCGGCGTCAATCAAGGGGTTGAGCGCTGGGTTTTGCATCAGCCTTTAGCTAGGAATCAGAGCATCAAGTTGCGCCGATTCGGCGTCCACCCGACGGATGGGATCGGTGAGCCAGCGGCAACAAATTGCCCGCCTGATTAAACTGCATCCTTTTCCACTGCCCGGTGGGGCACAAAGTGCTTTTGTTGGCTAGCAAATCGAAGTAAGCATGTGATATTTCGACATTTTCAAGAAACAGCGTGTTCGAGATCCGCACGACTTTCGGTTGGCTATTAACGGGCAACGCCAGCGAAGCCAGAACCTGTTCGATCGCTTCCCGATCGCTCTCGAAATGCATAGGAATCTTGGCAGTTTGAGGAGTGAGCGATGTAAGCGCGTTGATATAAGTGGCGTGATAATCGATACTGCGAACGAGGCGGGACGTGGTCACATCAGCCAAACCTATTCCGATTGCATTGCCATGAGTTTCCGGCGTTAGATCACGAGCGAAAATCCGGCGGATCGTTGGATTTCGTGCATCCTGTGTTCGCAGCGAGGCAGAATATCCCTGAACGTCACGCCCGATAACGTTCGGGTCCATGCCCACGCCGCTGATGTTTTTTCCCATCTGATCCACAATCAGCAGATCGATGTCGTTGAAGGGGAGCGACGGCATTAGTTCCTTGGCTCGCACAAGCAGTTCTTCCTCGCGACTAATCATGCGCTCCCGGGGGAGGAATTCAATGAGTGCGGTTTGATGAAGCTGGTCTTCCACGATCGCCAGGCCACCGAGGATTGGGGCGGCGCGAAGGAGGATCTCGGCAGCGCTGCGGAGGGAGGCTTCATGTCCAATCCGGCTCGCCGTGGCGTGGAAAGCTTGTGCGCCGCGCTTGTTGCCGAGGCCGACCACGATCATTTTCATGATGCCGCTACCGATGCGACCATCAAAATTATGTGGCTTGACGCGATTGACGGCGATAATGCCATCCGCGCGAAGAGCTTCGGTGCTAAAAAAAACTTCAAGTCCGTCCGATGTGCGCCCGACTAGCTCCACATCCATGGACCCCCTGATCGGCACACCTAGTGCTCGTTCGGTTATGCCATAGCCGGCAAGTAAATCTAGCTGTCCTTCTGTCGTGGCACCGCCGTGGGACCCCATCGCCGGCAAGACAAACGGCTGGCAGCCAGTTCTTTTGAGCTGATCGATGAGGTGGCAAACAATGAGGCGCAGATTTGTGATTCCGCGGCTGCCGACGGCGAGCGCGATCGAGCTTCCAGGCACGAACGTTTCGACTATGCCCGCATGAAATGCACTTTCCACCGACGCGCGAATATCGAGAGTAGCAGACGTCAGGAATTGCTGACGTACAGCCATCATGCGCGGAACGTCATTCCCCATCCTTACAAGGCCCCCGGAATGATCCTGAACCCAGCGCCGCAGCCGCGTTAAGAGCGATCGATGAACATCGGGTTTGCACGTGTTCCTTTACGCTTCCCGGTGGCGCTCAGTTCGTCGCAGATCTTTTCAGTTCCAAAACCCGACCGCCAAAAATAAGTTATTCTGGAAGCCGCGCGATTTGTCGATGATAGCACGTGCCCACTTGGCAGGCCTGGGCGTAACTTTTCTTCATATAAAGAATGACATCTGTTGAACGCGTTTTCGTTCGGGAAGGATCTCGCTATGGATGGCCGGCCGCCTCCGCATGCGCACGAGCAATGAACGGTTCGCCATGGGTGCGAGACCGCGTCTTCCATGAACGTGATCAATCGCTGCATTTGAGCTCTCGCCTCTTCTCCCCGCACTGGGGGCGTATGGCCCAGGGCCACTTGATCGAAGTCGAGTTGCGATGTCTTTTTTAGCGCCATGACCCACTCTGAAGGATACGAATCCGCTGCGTAAGGGATGTGCGGGCCGAGGAAGAGATCTCCGGTGACCAGCACGAGTTCATGGGGAAGAAAGACCACGACATCCCCGGCAGTGTGCCCGCGACCGAAATTGTGCAGCTCAATGGGCCGAGACCCGGGCAGGAAAAGAGAGGAATCAAAAGAGATCGTCGGTAGCGTAATGTCAAGGTTCCGCAATTCGCCGAGATACGACTCACCATCATCAAGCTCGGCTTTCAGCCGCAACTTTTGAGTTTCATCATGGGTCGCTTCCAGCTGGCGCGATTTTCTGAGATCCTTGGCATACGCGCAATCTCTTCGCGAATTCTCGGCATGGCCTTTTCCCTAATGTCTCGTCGCGTGTTTTGGTGTCAGAGATATTCCACCCCTTTCGGAAATACTCCAAAATACGGCTGATTTCCCTGAGTATGGTCGTTGTGGAAGTGGGTGTTTACGACGAAGCGCACCGGCAAGGGCGTGATCCGGGCGAACCCCGAATGACTTCGCGAGCCGCCGAGGGCCGGAATTGAGTATCTGTCACCAACACCCAATCCTCGTTGACGATGATGGCTGAGTTGGATCCTCCAGGAGCGCCAAGTTTCGCTACGGCGCAATAGACGCCTTCGGCAAAAGGCTCGAATACGAAATTCGCCGTCTCGAATCAATGGGACTCCGGCGAAACACCGGATGCTGACCGTTGACCGCGAGAAAGCAGTTTTCCGCCGGAATCGCCGAAGGCATGAAACTGACCGTCAGACAGCGTGAATGCGGTCGAAAGGAACGACCGCCGATTCATAAAATCTAACCCCTTCTATTATCTGTAGTATACAATATTCTTATGAAATTTTTTATGAGGCAAAGCTTTGTTGATAAGGACTAGTAACAATAGAATCAATAGATATTGTTATTTCATATATGTAAGATATTGTATACCGATGCAGAATTGTATTGACATCAGGGGCCAAAATCTCTATTAAGTCACATACGCGGTCGCGGAAGTCCGATTGTGGGAGGGCGTGCCTCATGCATATTCGGGAGACATCGGCGTGAAAGCGATCATTGTTGGCACCGGTCCTCTCGACGACGTCGCTGCGAACCTCCTCAGACCTTTTGGCGAGATTGTGATCCCGCCGAGAGGCGACGAAGAGGGTCTGTTGCCAATCATCCCCGATGCCATCGCTTTAATAGTGCGTGGGGGGGGAAGTGCAACGGCCGCTCTAATCCGCGAAGCGAAAAATCTCAGAGTCATCGGCCGCAGCGGCGCGGGTTACGAATCGGTGGACATTGCAGCCGCTACCGAAAGGAAGATCCCGGTTGTATTCGCGCCAGGTTTGGGGGCGAGAGCCGTTGCCGAGGCGGCGGTCGCTTTCATGTTTGCTCTATGCAAGAAAATCCCCTACTGGGACCGCCAAGTCAAAGTGGGGAATTGGACCAGCCGCTTCGAATCGCGGCCTGGCGACCTCGACGGAGCCACTGTAGGAATCGTAGGATTCGGAAACATCGGCCAACAGCTCGCGCGCATGGTTATGCCCTTCGGGGTTAACGTACTTGTGTCCGATCCTTATACGAAATCCTCAAAGGCCGCAGAGCTTGGCGTCCAGTTGACGAGTCTCGAAAAATTGATCGCCAAGTCTGATTTTATCTCGTTACACGCACCCCAAACACCGGAAACGATTGGGATGATCAATCGAGATCTGCTCCGTCAAATTAAACGAGGAGCCTTCTTAATAAATTTGGCGCGTGGCGCGCTCATTGAGAACCTTGATATTTTGCACGAGGCGCTGGAGGATGGCCGCCTTGCCGGAGTAGGCCTTGATGTCTTTGAGCCGGAGCCCCCGGATGCAAGGCATCCTGTCTTCAAACACATCAACTGTCTCACTTCGCCTCATGTACTTGGCACAAGCGACGGCGCCATGCGAGAAATCTTCCGATCAATGGCGGAAGACATGGTCGCCGTCCTGAGCGGGAACCGTCCACGATTTGTCGTGAACCCAGAAGTGTTCGAGGCGGACGCCGCCGCGCACGAACCGGCGGCAAGAGACCTGAGCAAGCCAGGATAATCCCGAGTCGCGACCTAACCATGGATTCACAAGTGCTTTTCGACCGACGTGAACGTGCCTTTGCTCAAAGAGGTTATCGGCTTGCAGCAGCGTGGAAGTCAGTCCCGAGACTTGACTAGAGGCGACGCCTGGCAAGGATTGCGTCGTCTGCTTCCAATCGTGGAGTGCAAAGAATTCGTGGAGAACATCGACGAAGTTGCTTTTGCTAAAGGGGTCGACAGAGAGTTGATTGGCCCGCGAACCACACAAGAAGGAAGGAAGATCTGAGCGATATGAATAGGCTTCGGGTGTTATTTCTACCTCCCTCCCTTCATCATCAACATCCTTGGCAGGACGACGTCACTGAGGCGGTCGGCGCCGGGCACGATCTTTCCCTTTGCGACTACAACAAGCCTTTCGGGCCGCAATTTCGTGATATCGACGTGGTCATCGATTTCGGCGGCTCGATGGGAACGATAGCCATGGCAGATGTTTCAAGTTCAGTGAAATTGTGGCAGGTGTTGGGAAACGGCATCGACCATTTCAATCTCGAGTATTGGCGTGGCAAGGGAATCGCAGTCGCGAACTGCCCTGGCGAGTTGACCGGGGCTCCCCTCGCGGAACTAGTCATCATGTTCATGCTGCAGCTTTCGAGAGGCTGGCACCGAACTCAGGAGAACTTGCGGAACAATCTAATGCACGAGCCGTTGGGGGCGGAGTTGCAAGGACGTACCCTGGGCCTGCTGGGTTTTGGTGGTACGGGTCGCCAGGTGGCACAACGCGCACGCGGATTTGGTCTGCGCTGCATTGCCATCGACGTTCGACAAGTGGCGGACGCAGAACGGACGGAGTTTTGCGTGGAATGGGTGCGAAAACCAGAGGCTCTCGATGAGTTGGTGCAACAGAGTGATTTCATTTCGCTGCACCTACATTTGACTCCGGCGACGCGGCACATCATCGATGCCCGCCGGCTGTCGCTCATGAAACCAGGCGCCTTCCTCATCAACGTATCTCGAGGTGGCCTGGTGGATGAGACTGCACTCATCCATGCCTTGCGGACGAATCAAATCGCGGGTGCTGGACTGGACGCATTCAGCAGCGAACCACCGGGCGCCGATCATCCTCTACTTCAATTCCCAAATGTGATGGCCACACCTCATGTTGCGGGGCAGACCTACGGAACCTCGAAACGCCGGGCAGCGTTTGCGGCTGAAAATGTGGACAGAATCGCCCGGGGGCAGAAGCCACTGGCACTGATCGAGAGGCGAGACAGCGTGGCGGAATTCTCT
>Ga0193726_1001630_pt1 | contig 16971 bp, 13 predicted proteins | sample H2c1metaG_FD_144928 | JGI IMG/M metagenome (GOLD analysis project Ga0193726, IMG submission 144928) | Soil microbial communities from a riparian zone of the East river system, Colorado, United States - H2c1 | ecosystem: Environmental > Terrestrial > Soil > Riparian zone | place: USA: East River... | reverse complement strand
CAACGTAACGGTTTCCAGTTTTGTTTGGGGACATCAGGATCCGCCACAGCAATATGCCAACCGCCAGTTTGAAGGCTTCTACAACCATTGGACGCGCCTTCAGTACAATCGCACCTGGGCCGACTTTCAGAAAATCTCGCTGGACAAAATTATTTATTTTCAGCATTTTTATTTAGGAATCGCCCTCCTCATTCCATTTCTGGCCTTCCCGTGGATCTTGTTCGATCGGCGTATGCGCCTTCTCGTCCGGCAATTCATTCTCTGCACTCTCGGATTGTTCGCCGTCGTGTGGTTCAATCCTCATTACGCTGCGCCGCTTCTCGCCACGTTCCTCTGCATTCTTGTGCAGATGATCCGTCACATGCGCCGCTGGAAAATTGAAAATCGCCCGGTCGGCGTCGGCCTCACTCGCGTCGTCGTCCTACTCACCGCGATTTCATTGCCGATCTGCATCTACCACGCACTTCAAGATCCTCACACTTCCGCCGGCCTTTTCTGGGGAGACCCGAACTGGCAGCGCGCGGAAATTGCCGCACAACTGAACGCCACCGAAGGCGCGCATCTCGTCATCGTCCGCTATTCGCCAACGCACCATAACGTTTTGCATGAATGGGTTTATAACGACGCGAATATTGACGGCGCGAAAATCGTTTGGGCCCGCGAGATTTCCGGCGTGGATATTCAGCTCCTTCTCAATTATTTCCCGTCGCGAAAAGTTTGGCTACTCGATCCCGATTCCTATCCCGCTCAATTAACTCCATACAAACCGCCAACCCAATAAATCGAAATTATCTCCGCATCAAGCACGTTCAAGTTTCGCAACTCCAGCGGACATCAATGTGGACAAACGAGCGATCGGCAGTCCAAATTGTATTCGCGTGGGCATGGCTACGCAGTTGAACCTTCTTAAAAATGCACCTCTCCTACTGGCAATACATGTACTCCATTTACTGGGTCTGGATATATTTCATTCCTATTCTGATCGTTTTCTGGTGGAAACCCTTATTCGCAAATCGTTTACTGGCGCCAGTAGAGAATTTTTTTTCCCGCATCGCCGCCAACAAACGCTGGGCGATTCTATTTGCAATCCTTTTCTCAATCCTTTTCCGTGTCAGCCTCATCCCGTTTTTTCCAATCCGTCCGCCCGGCGTGGTGGACGAATATAGTTATCTGCTCGCGGCCGACACCTTTGCCCACGGGCGGCTCACCAACCCTCCACATCCAATGGCAGCTTATCTCGACACAAACGCAGTCCTTCAACACCCAACGCACGCTTCAAAATACCCGCCTGCACAAGGAGCCGCATTGGCTGTCGGACAATTGTTGGGAAATCCTTGGTTCGGTGTGTTGTTGAGCATGGGCATTATGTTCGGTGCGCTGGTCTGGATGCTGCAAGGTTGGCTCCCTCCGAAGTGGGCCATCCCCGGTGCGGCGCTTCCGTTCTTGAAGTTCGGCACCTTTAGTTATTGGATGAACGGCTATTGGGGTGGTGCGGTTGCAGCGATCGGAGGCGCGCTAGTAATGGGCGCTTTGCCTCGGATACTGCGTAAGCAAAAGCCTCTCGACGCGCTCATCATGGGGATTGGAATCTGCATCTTAGCGAACAGTCGGCCGTACGAAGGACTTGTACTGTGTGCCCCGGTGGGGCTCGCATTGGTCTGGTGGCTATGCAGCCGCCGAAGCCCGTCGTGGCGAATAACCCTGCCCCGCGTCGTCTTGCCCGTGACTGTCATGGTGCTGCTGACTTTGGCGTTTTCTGGATACTACAATTGGCGCGTTACTGGAGATCCATTTTTGTTCCCAGCTGCGTTGCATGAAAGAGTCTACGAAAACCTCTCGATATTTATCTGGGAAGCTCCAAAAACGCCCATGCATCACCCAAACCTTCAGGTCGATACCGTCTTTAACTCACAGTCGTATAACGCGTATCGACACACGTGGGCTGATTTTCAGCGGATCACTCTAAAAAAAGTGAATGACTCCTATACATTTTTCGTTGGTTCGGCATTGTTGATTCCGTTTCTAACAATTCCCTTGATCTTCACTACACGCCGCATGCGATTCCTTTTCTTTCAAATCACGCTTTGCTGTCTGGCATCGCTTGTCGTGATTTGGTCGCAACCGCATTATGAGGCGCCGGTGCTCGGCACGTTCGTTATACTTCTCACCCAGATGTTCAGGTATTTGCGCCGCTGGACGTATCTCGGGAGTCCGGTGGGAATTGGCCTGACGCGTGCAATAATTCTATACTGCGTGGCTGCACTTCCACTGTTCAGCATACAAATCGCTAAGGATCCGCGCAGTTCCGCGGGCTCAGGATGGGGACACAGCAATTGGGAGCGTGCGCGGATTGCCAAGGACCTCCGCCAAATGCCCGGCCTTCAGCTTGTGATCGTGCGCTATCTGAAGACCCATCACAATCTCGGTGTCGAGTGGGACTACAACGACGCCGACATCGATCACGCGAAGGTGGTTTGGGTGCGCGAAGTCCCGGGTCAAGATCTCCAGCCCGTGTTCGATTATTTCAAAAGCCGCAACGTTTGGCTTGTCCAGGCGGATTTGGATCCGCCCGAACTTGAACGGTACACACCTCTTCCTTCGGATTCAGCTGCGCCATAATAAATAATCGTTGGATGGTGCGGTGTTAGCGCTCTGCCTTTCGCACAACCAGCAAGTTATCCAATCCGAGATCTAACCGCCGCTGAATAAATCGTTGATAGCCGATGGAGCCGAGCAATTTCAGTAACGCCGGCGATGGAATACGTTTCCGATACTTCTTGCCGAGATGTTCAGATATGTGCGCGACTGGATCAGGATGGGGACACAGCAATTGGGAGAGCGCCCGCATTGCAGATGAACTCAATGAAATTCCCGGCCAACATCTCGTCGTCGTGCGTTACTCGCGCACTTTTCACGATGTTAGTTTTGAATAGGTTCATAACGAAGCCGACGTGGATCATACTCGCATCGTTTGGCATGCGAAATTCCCAACGTGGATATCACTCCTCTCCTCGATTACTACAAGTCTCGAAAAGTTTGGGTCGTTGAGCCGGACATTAATCCCGCCGTCCTCATTCCTTACTCTCCATCCGGCCCTGACGGCGCACCTAAAGAGCGGCTCACCGTCTCGCGCTGACTCCACGTTGCACAAATTGCTCGCTCGCGCAAATCTCCATCCCGTTTGTTTTCACGGCACAACCCAATTCGAGCTTCCCGTCTGCGCATTAGCAATGTGCTAGCCTGAATACGCGAGAGAATTAATATGGAACAAACTTTAACCCCCGCAATTATGGATGCCGCCGCCGTAAGGGAATATCAAGAGCGCGGTTTCCTGCTCGTTGAAGACGCAATCGATCCCGCGCTACTTCGCGCCGCGCTCGCCATGCTGAATTCTCAAAAGGAATCCGGTGCTCTCTCCCAGAATGATCGTTACAACAGCACCGGTCAGGTCGATTTCACAAAAATTCCCAATCTCGCAAAAACAAACGAAGCGTTTCGCATGCTCGCATCCGCGCCCGCGGTCGTTCAGTCCGTTGAAACTCTTCTCGGCCAGCCCGCTCTAATTTTTCGTGACGTGCTCGTCAATAAGCCCGCACGCACCGGCGCATCTTTGGATTATCACCAGGACTCCGCCTATTGGGACGTGCAGCCGAAAGCATTAATTTCAGCGTGGTTCACTTTTCGTGATGTTGGGGCCGCTGACGGCTGCCTGCGCGTCATCAGCGGAAGTCACAAGCGCGACTATCCCCACGATATTATCGTCGGCAAAAAGCGCGTCCTGCCGCAATGGATGACTTCGGGCCTGCGCAAACTCGCCAGCCTTTCCGGAACAGGCGATAGCGACGCCTCCGGATTTTCTGCTTTCCGCCGGCTGAAAAATAAAGCGCTCGGCAGCTTCACGCGCCGCGCAAGTTTCGTGGGAAAACTTCAGGACCTTCACGCGCGCATTCCGGAAAATGAAAAGCGCGCAGCGCTGGAAATTCCCGTTCGGGTGGGAAGCGTTCTGCTCTTTCACAGTCAACTTCTTCACGCCAGCAATCCCAACACCAGTGACAAAGATCGCCCCGCCTTCATCGCCAGTTACATGGGAGCAGACTACACCTTCTGCGGCGTTGGCGAACCGGAATTTCTGGTTGCCGCGCACCGCGACAGCAAAGTTTTCCAGAAGGTTCGCGTTGTCAAATCCTGAGCACTCCTCCCCGGCAGATCGCTGGCTCGCCGGAAAACCAACAGTCCTCACGAATCCCGTGGAAGCATGTCTCGGCAATCCTGCCGCCGGTTCCACTGTAATTGCTTCCGGCTACGATTTTGAATACGGAACCTGCGCGAACCAGTTTGAAATTCGCCGCGCAAATGACTGCGCGCTCCTTTATGTTTTTCCGCAACCCGCGCCGGAATCTTTGCCGGTCATCTATCCCAAGAATTACATTCCCTTTCAATTTAACGAGCTTGGCGGAATCGTGCGCTGGGCGCGTGACTTTATTCAACGCGGCAAAGCTCGCGCCCTCGGCGCATTCGCAGGGGATACCGGCAAGATTCTCGACGTTGGCACCGGCTCCGGCGTGCTCCTCCGTTTGTTAGCCCGCGTCCGCGGCAGTCGCGAAAATCTTTGGGCCAATGACTTTTCAGAAGAAATCGTCGCGCCTCTCGCCAAAGAAGGTTTTCAAACTTTAGTCGGCCCCGCCGAATCACTCGATACCTCCGAACGCTTTCGCGCGATCACACTGAATCAAGTGATTGAACATTTGCAAAATCCCGTTCGCGTGGTGGAGCGCTTGGAATTGCTACTCGAAGATGGCGGATACCTTTTTATCGAAACGCCCAGCACCGACGGTAGAGACAGCCGTCTATTCCGCAGCCGTTATTGGGGCGGCTACCACATTCCAAGACATTTTTTTATTTTCAATGAAGCGAGCTTACGGCAACTTCTGGAAGGCGCCGGTCTGCAAGTCGTGGAAGTTCGCTACATGTGCAGCCCGGCATTCTGGATTCAATCCTTCCACCATGCGCTTCTCGACAAAGGCTGGACCAGATTGTCGCGCTTCTTCTCCGTAAAAAATCCAATTCTGTTGGCCGTGTTCACAACGACCGACACACTGACCATCTGGTTCGGCGGAAAAACCTCGAATATTCGTATCGTAGGAAAAAAAGTGGTGAGGTAGGGTTGCACGCGAAACAGAATTATGCCGCGGGTTTCTCCGCAATCAGCAGATTATTCAATCCAAATTCAAATCGCTCGTGTATAAATCCCTGATAACCCACGCCGCTCAGTATTTGCAATAACTCCGGCAATGGAATTCGTTTTTGGTGTTCATCACTTTCCATTTCACGGCTCACCATTCCTGCACGGTGAAGTATTCCCAGTATCGGATCCACCAAACCTTCCGGCCAGGTCATCACCAGCGAACCGCCGGGCCGCAAAATTCGATTCACTTCTTTCAAAACAATTTCCGGCTGCGTCAAATGTTCCAGCACTGCCAACATCACAACTTGATCGAACTCGCCGTCCGCAAATGGCAAGCCCTTATATATATCAGCGCGAATCACAGGCCATTTTGTTTTCCTTCCAGTCTCAGCCTGATCGTCAATTCCCACTCCCCGCGCAATTCGGGATCCCGCGAACGTCAGAAATGCGCCATCCAATCCGCATCCCACGTCGCATACGCTGGATTCCTCTTTAATATGAGGGAGCACTGCCCGGAACCGGCAGTGCGCAATGAATCGATCTAGTCCGGTGTATGCCATTTATTTTTTCAAGTCGTAGTCGCCAATAAATGTTCCCCGGCTGATGCCGAGCATGCTCAGGAACAATGATGAAAAAATTGCCTGCACTCCAAGGAAAAGCCACATCGACCAGAACAGCACTCCTCGCACTTGAAGAAGCGCCCCAAAACCGCTTGCCGCCCAATGCCAGGTGATATAGGCGCAACCAGTCAGTCCCGTGAAAAATGAAATGGCGCCGACCAACAACCCTTTTTCCAACGTCACGCTTTTCAGCAAACGCCGTAGCGACACGGACCTTCGGTCGAATCGCTCTGCATAACTGAATACCTTCGCAAAAAAACCGATCGAAATAATCTGCGCGCCCATCAACGTGAAAATCATTCCAAAAATCATTGTGTGTATATCAAGCGCGACGCGCGACGTGACATACCGCGGCCCAGGCAAGAGCCAGAACACCAGAAAAAGCCCCACCAGGAATAATGTTCCGCCCGGCAACAAAAAAAGCCAGTTCGGCGCGTACAAAAGCATGAATCGCAAATGGCGCCACCCGTCATGAAAACTTCGCAAATGCGGCGGCCGCCCTCGCTTGTCCTTGGAAAGCACTACAGGAATTTCCGTGATACGAACGCCAAGCTGCGAAGCCTTAATGATGAACTCCGAAGCAAATTCCATTCCCGTACTGCGCAGATCCATCCGGTCAAACGCCGCGCGCGAAAATCCGCGCATGCCGCAGTGGCTGTCTCCCGTTCCGGTGTGAAATAAAGTATTCAGCACCGCCGTCAACCCGGGATTGCCGATATATTTGTGATGCCACGGCATCGCTCCCGGCTTAATTTCTCCCAGAAAGCGATTGCCCATCACTACGTCGTATCCTTCGCGCCACTTCTTTACAAAATCAGGCACTGCGGAAAAATCGTAACTGTCGTCCGCGTCACCCATCACAATAAACTTGCCCTTTGACCGCGCAATTCCACCTTGCAACGCCGCGCCGTATCCGCCTTTACGGACGGGCACCACGCGCGCGCCAGTCGCTTCCGCAATTTCGATCGAGCCATCTATCGAACCATTGTCTGCAACAACCACTTCGCCACGAATGCCATTTTTCGCGAACGCATCCAGCGCTTTCCGGATACATAGCTCAAGGGAATTTGCTTCGTTCAGACAGGGAATTACCACCGACACTTCAAATGCCTGACTTGTGTCGCCAGTCGAATCCGGCCGGATCTGTCCAGAACCTTCGACGCTCGTTTGCATGCAAAACCGCCATCTCTAATTGCATCACAAACTCGCAGCCGAAAATAGCAGACACTTCGGCCGATGTGCTTTGCCAGTGAATCGATGAAATTTTGATCGCGTCTTTATCTGGAGCTTTTTTCGGCCTTGTAGGTCGGAGCTTTAGCTCCGACAATTGGAAGATGTTCTCGGTGGGGCTTTAGCCCCTAAAGCCATGCTGCTCAGCCCGTAAATCACCGCAAATAGCGAATGTACTGACACACTTCCGCCGTAAATCGGGTGCTCTTGGGTGTGTTGCGAGGTAGGCGGCGGAAGCTGAAGGGGAGAATCGATCCGGCCCAGCCCTCAATCCCCTAAAGGGATCCTCGGAGCGTCCTCCCCATCGGTTACTTATAGGGCACGCCGCTCGCCAAACTTAAATCACTGAAAACACGGTGCTTCTAGCGAGAACCGTCGGGTAAAAACGTCCTGCCCCGGAAAATATTGCCCGCACTTAGGTCCGCGACCGCCGGCGCATCGTGTGTAGTTCGGGTTCTCCGAACCCGATGCCTTTCTCCCCTCATCTCCCCTCTTCGGCCTAAGCAATCCTCTCCGCGCCCTCTGCGTCTCTGCGTTGAACACGCACTCCACTGTTCACTCCAAATCCCGCAAATTCAATATGCGCTGTATGTATTGCTAATAAAGGACTTAGCTCAGGTTTGCCCCAAAATCTAAAACCAAGTCCCCCGTCTATACTCCCGGTACTCATCTCCAAACGCCGCTTCCAGTACCGCCGACTCTTTCCGCGCCCTAACAACCTGCATCGGAATAAGCGCCAAAAATAACAACAGCCCTTCCGGCTTCAGAAAAAATAGAAGCATCCCTGCAATCATGATGCTCCCGAAGACATATATCGGATTCCGAATGCGCGAATAAAGTCCGCGAGTCACCAAAACCGAAGCCTTCGCCTTAACCGAAAACGCCTTACCCAGTTGAAATCGCGCCACCGCCCACATCAAAAATCCGAACACGATCATGCACGCGCCAACAATTCGCATCGCCCCCCACGGTTCATCCCGATGCAGCCAAAACAAATACGCAATCATCGCGGTAAATGCAGGGACCAAAATCCAAATGTCGCGTGCTTTCATATGACGGAATTCTACGTGAAATCCCGCATGCCTCCTGAACAAGTTTTTCCGAATTCAACCGCCGTTACCAATTCTACGCGCGGACCTCTGCGTAATTTCATTCGCGCATTGCGTGTTGTCGAACGCACGACCGCTACGTCCCGCAGAAAGATTATGGGATAATTGCCATGTGAAAAACTCCCGCACACTGCTCGCGATCACAATCACGCTACTTTGCACCGGGTCTCGAGGAACCACAACCCGCCAAACATTTCCCGGACTTCCCGTCGTCAAACTGTACCGAATGGCTTTCGAGTCGCGTCCGTGGAGCGCTACGGTGGATGGATTCGACGGCCCTGCGAAAGACGTGAAGCCGGGTGAGATTTCCGTGATGGACTCCCCAGACTTGAAACCCAGAATTCTCGCCAGCGGCGAAGGCCCAGTCATTTCGCCCGGCGGTCAAAAAGTTGCTTTCTGCGCACCGAATAAGGACGGACGTTATCACTCGCAAGTCATCAATTTTGACGGCTCGGGATTAGTACGGCTCATTCCGGCAAAGCAAGACGTCTGTCCTTCCGCTTGGCTTACTTTCGGAGAAAAATTAGCCTTCACGGATTTCAGCGATAAAACTCAAATGATTGCGACTGCTGATACGGACGGCGGAAATTACAAAATAATCACAGAAGGATTTGATCCGCAATGGTCGCCCGACGGAAAACAGCTCGTCTACTATCGTGACTTTGAGAGCAAGAAAAACAGAATTGCGATTTGGACCGTGAACGCTGACGGCACCGGAGCCAGAAAAATAATCGAAGCGGACACACCGCCTTTGGCGTCTTGGAATTCCTTAGGTCCAGCGCGATTCTTTCAAGGAACTCAAATCCTGTTTTCTTCTGCCCCTTCCCACAATTGGTGCATCTTTCGCGTCAACCTGGACGGAACTGGCCTCACCGAGCTTGTCGAAAATAATCAATTTGATTTATTCCATCCCGTCCTTTCACCCAATGGAGATCAACTGATAGTGCAAGGTGACGCGCGGCCCAGCAACTCCACGGAAAAGCCAGAGACGGCTATATTGTTGCTCGAATTCTCACCAATGCACTGGACGCGGTTGACCAGCGGAACGTCGCCAAGCTCGTTGTGGGTGTCAATTTCACCGTTCCACACAATGGTCATACAGGAATCCCAAGCCGCGACAATTCCATCAGCCGGCCAATCTCTAATCGCCCAAGGCAAAACCCGCTACGCCGACTACAAATGTGGCGACTGCCACGGTGCAAACGGCGAAGGCGGCCCGGACGGTCCTGACCTAACCATCACTTACATGGACGCCGGAATGATTTCCAGGTTCCTCGAAAAGCCCAGCCCGGACGCTTACATGAAAGGCATGCCCAGTATTCCCGCAACGCATCCGGATAATAAATCCTTGGTCGCCTACGTCGTCAGTTTGAAGCGGGCACCAACTCCCAAACAATAATTCACCCCTTCAATTCCAAGATTTGAACCGCGGTGACACTCGCTCCTCGTTCTCCCGATTTTCTCAGCGCCCTCTGCGTCTCTGCGGTGAAAGCAGTTAGCCTTTCCCACGCGAATATTTCCCTACGCCTCACCATCTTGACCCACCCCCAATCTCGCTCTAAGCTAAAAGATTACTCTGCCCGTATTTTGCCGTCATGGCATCGGCCGTCACACTGAAAGGCTCTGCAATCTCGAAATGGCTCTGAAATCCATCATCGTTCGCGGCGCGCGCCAGCACAACCTGAAGAACGTCAACGTGGAAATTCCGCGCAACACTCTCGCGGTCATCACGGGACTTTCCGGCTCCGGCAAATCCTCGCTCGCCTTCGATACGATTTACGCCGAAGGCCAACGCCGCTACGTCGAATCGCTTTCCGCATACGCGCGCCAGTTTCTCGATCAAATGGAACGCCCCGACGTTGACTCCATCGACGGCCTCTCCCCATCCATCGCCATCGAGCAGAAAACCACCACCCGCTCGCCGCGTTCCACCGTCGGCACAATCACGGAAATTTACGATTATCTCCGCGTACTCTACAGTTCCATCGGCACGCCGCATTGCCCAAATTGCGGCAAGCCAATTCAGCGCCAGTCCGTTGAACAAATTGTGCAGGCCACGCTGGACAAAGAATTCTGCGCCACCGACGACCGTGTGATGGTTCTCGCGCCAATCATTCGCGGACGCAAAGGTGAATATCGCAAGGAATTGGAAAAATTTGCGCGCGATGGATTTCTTCGCGCGCGTGTTGACGGCGTGTTGCATCCGCTCGATGAACCCATCTCGATGGATCGCCGCAAAAATCACACTATCGAAATTATGGTGGACCGCATCCTTGTAAAACCCGGCATCTCGCGGCGCCTCGAACAATCCATCACCACCGCGCTGAAACTTGCGAATGGACTCGTAACAATTTCCATCGTCGGCGGAGTAGAGCGCACCTTCTCCGAAAAATTGGCCTGCCAGGATTGCGGAATTTCCGTACCGCAGCTTGAACCGCGCTCGTTCAGTTTTAATTCTCCCTACGGCGCGTGCCCGGCCTGCAACGGACTCGGCTCGAAATATGAACTCGATCCCGCAAAAGTAATTGTCGATTGGTCGAAGCCTTTATTTCAAGGCGCGCTCGGCCCCGGCGCAAATTCCAGTTTCGTGCAGCGCACCATCGAGCTGGCCAGCTACGCGCACGGATTCAATCTCGGAATTCCATTTGAATCACAACCTAAAAAAATTCAGAACATGATTCTGAACGGTTACCCGACCAAAGGAGAAGAGGAGCGCCCCGAGCCGACGAATCGCAGTCCGATGAGCAGGCGCGAAAAAAAATACGGCCTGCATTTTCAGGGCATTTTTCAAATGCTCGAAAGTAATTTCGACGAATCGAAATCCGATACCTATCGCGAATGGATGACGCAGTACATGTCGCCCATTAAATGCAGCGTATGCAACGAGCGCCGTCTGCGTCCGGAAAGCCTCGCCGTGAAAATTGGCGGCCTCAGCATTTCAGAATATGTCGCGCTTTCCATTGCCGATGCGCGTCCCGCCGTGGACGCAATTCTAAAAACTCTCACATCGCGTCAGCAGGAAATCGGCGGCCGCGTGTTGGAAGAAATTGGCGAGCGTTTGGATTTTCTGGACGCCGTCGGTCTCGGCTACCTAAGTTTGGATCGTTCCGCGGCAACTCTAAGCGGCGGCGAAGCACAGCGCATTCGTCTCGCCACGCAAATCGGTTCGCGTTTGCGCGGCGTGCTTTATGTTTTGGACGAGCCCAGCATCGGCCTGCATGCGCGCGATAACGATCGCCTGATCCGCTCGCTCGAACAACTTCGTGATCTGGGCAACACAGTTCTCGTCGTCGAGCATGACGAAGAAACAATTCGCCGCGCCGATTATGTCGTCGACCTCGGCCCCGGCGCCGGAAAAGCCGGTGGACATCTCGTCGCTAGCGGACGCCCCGCCGAAATTGAAGCGAATGCGGCATCTCTTACCGGACAATATCTTTCCGGCGCCGCACAAATTGCAATTCCAGAAGTTCGCCGCGCGCCAAATGGAAAATCGCTGCATATCATCGGCGCCACTGCGAATAATCTAAAAAATATTGACGTCAGCATTCCGCTTGGTCTTCTCACCGTCGTTACCGGAGTTTCTGGCTCCGGAAAATCCACGCTGGTGAATGACATTCTGTATCGCGCGCTCGCCGGAAAACTTTATCGTTCATCCGAACGTCCCGGAGATTTCCGCCAGATGCTCGGCGTCGAGCATATCGACAAAGTAATTGAAATCGATCAAGCGCCCATCGGCCGCACGCCGCGCTCGAATCCCGCAACCTACACGGGAGTCTTCTCGCCGATTCGCGATCTGTACGCCATGCTTCCCGAATCACGCGAACGCGGATATCGTCCGGGCCGATTTAGTTTCAATGTGAAGGGTGGCCGTTGCGAAGCGTGTCAGGGCGATGGACTCCGCCGTATCGAAATGAATTTTCTTCCGGACGTTTACGTGACTTGCGAAGTTTGCCGCGGGCGCCGCTACAACGCCGAAACTTTGGCGGTGCGTTACAAAGGCCATTCCATTTCCGACGTTCTGGAAATGCCCATCGAAGAAGCGCTGCCGCTTCTGGAAAATATTCCGCAAATTCAGCAGAAGCTGGTCACACTCGTCGAAGTCGGCCTCGGATACGTTCAACTCGGACAATCTTCCACAACTCTCAGCGGCGGCGAAGCGCAGCGAATTAAGTTAGCGCGCGAACTTTCCAAGCGTCAAACCGGCCGCACACTTTATATTTTGGACGAGCCGACTACCGGACTGCATTTCGACGACGTCCGAAAATTGCTGATCGTCCTAAATCGTCTCGCCGAACTTGGAAATACGGTTCTCGTGATCGAACATCACATGGACGTGATCAAACAAGCCGACTGGATCATCGACCTCGGCCCCGAAGGCGGCGGTGCAGGCGGGAGAATCGTCGCGCAAGGTCCGCCGGAACTTATCGCCAAGAATAAAAAATCCTACACCGGACAGGCTCTTACAAGGTTGTTGGGCAACCACAACGCTATGAAGGCATGATTTCCTATTTTGAATTGAGATGAACTGTATTGAATTGAACTGAATGAAGTTGAATTGCTCTTTAGGGGGTCGGAGCTTCAGCTCCGACATATACAATTTGCAACAATCCGGGCTTTAGCCCCTGAAGCGCCAAGCTGCGGAGCAACGAATTGACACATCACGCGCAACATCGTCACACTAACAAACGTATTACAAAATGTAGCGGGCGCGCGCAATCATGACCGATCCAGAAAATATTTCGCAACCCGATCCGCAGGCCGCAGCGACAAACGTCGACCCGGCAACTTTCGCTGCTTCCGATCCATCCGCAGCACCTTCTCCCGACGCTCACGAATATCCGCCAGGTTTTCTCGCGTCCGAGCTTCCGCCCTCACCAGAACAGCTCGCGGAACAGTTGCGCATCTCAAAAATTCCGCCAGATCTCCGCGTACCGTGGGGATGGGTAGATCTCGGCATCTTTCTATTCTTCTATATCGGCGGCACACTCATCCTTTCAATCATCGCGATAATAGCCGCGGCTGGAATTCTGCACATCCCGTTCCAGTCGATCCAAAAACATCAAGTGCTTCTGGTCGAAGTCACCATCATCGCGCAGACGGCCAGCTCCATCGCCGCGCTACTTTATTTTTGGATTCTCGCTCGAGTGCGCCGCGCCGGAAAATTGTGGCCCGCGCTCGGTTGGCATTCGCTCGACGGAACGCACACTGACGGCGCGACCGTCCTGAAGTATTTATTTACCGGCCTCGCGCTGGCCATCACCGTCACCGTGATGGGCCAATTCGTAAAACAGTCCGGCCCGGTTCCGTTCGAAGAATTTTTCAAAGCGCGCCAATCCGTTCTAATGTTGATGGCCTTCGGAATTCTGGTAGCGCCGCTAGTGGAAGAAACAATCTTTCGCGGATTTCTTTATCCCGTGGCCGCGCGACAGTTCGGCATCATGCCTGGAATTATATTGACCGGAATTATTTTCGGCGCATTCCACGCCATGCAATTGTGGGGCGCCTGGGGACAAATCGCGCTCCTCGTCGTGGTCGGAATTGTTTTGTCGGCGATTCGCGCGCGCACGGGCAGCGTGCTTGCAAGTTTTCTGGTGCACGTCGCGTATAATTCCACTCTGTTCGCCGGACTGCTGATCGGCAGCCACGGCCTGCGCGATCTATCGGTGGGGAAATAACTTCGATATGCTGAAGCGCCAAAAAGAATAATGAAAAATGTAGCCCAACCCATTGCATGGACGGACGCCGGCGTCGTAATGCTGGACCAGCGCCGCCTGCCCGTCGACGTGATTCACTACACCTACACGAACTATCGCGAAGTGGCCGACGCGATTCAAGCAATGGTGATCCGAGGCGCGCCGGCCATTGGAGTGGCCGCCGCAATGGGCGTCGCGCTTGGCGTTCTGCATTCGCCCGCGAAAAATATTTCTGAGCTCGGCGCGGAATTTCCACAAATTTGCGAAACGCTCGCGCGCACCCGGCCAACTGCCGTGGATTTATTCTGGGCCATCGACCGAATGAAGCGCCGTTTCACCGAGCTGGAATCTTCCACCGACGACCTCGCGAAAATAAAAAGAGCCATGATCGCCGAAGCTCAGGCCGTCCACCTGGAAAAACTTGCGATGGACGAAGCCATGGGACGCTTCGGCGCGGAATTTATGCCGCGCGACGGTATGGTGATGACGCAATGCAACGCCGGCGCGCTCGCCACCGCCGGAATCGGCACCGCGCTCGGAGTAATTCGCACCGCCGTGGAAAATGGACACAAGCTCCGCGTCCTGGTTCCAGAAACGCGTCCTTATTTGCAGGGCGCGCGCCTTACCGCATGGGAACTTCATGAAGCCGGAATTCCGCTCACATTGATCACCGATAATATGGTGGGACATTTCATGAAGCAGGGTGGCATCGGCGCAATCGTTACCGGCGCGGACCGCGTGGCCGCGAATGGCGACACTGCAAATAAAATCGGCACGTACCAAATCGCCGTGTTGGCGCGCGAACATAATATCCCTTTCTATATTGCCGCGCCCATTTCGACTTTTGATTTATCCATCGCCACCGGTGAGCAAATTCCCATCGAGGAAAGATCGTCCGAAGAAGTCACTCACATCAACGGAGTGCGAATGGCGCCGCCCGTCCACGCCGCGCATCCCGCATTCGACGTAACACCCGCGCGCTTCATCGCCGCGATCATCACCGAACGCGGAGTAGCCCGCGCCCCATTCAACGAATCCCTAAAACGCTTGGCCGCCGAAAAATTTCCAGCGGCGAAATAGGATCCTTACGCACCGCACGCTGCAACTAGTACTCCAGGTTGCTCTTGTACAGCAAATCCGAAATGTTGAACGATAAAACCATCCCCGAACTACGAAAATCGTGATCTTCAACTTTCCCGGTTTTCTTGTCCACGATCAAAGGAGCGCCGAGAGAAATTACGAGAAGTAAATCACTGGTTGAGTACAATGGCCTGCCTCCTACCGTCCGCGGAAAAACATATTCGGTCTCATTTGCAAATACGTGGATCCCTGAAGGAGGCGGAAGTATTTTGGCTTCGATTGGCTGCACGTGCGTGCCATTGGCAAGGCTGAGAATAGCCTGAACCGCTTGATCTGGCGCGTAAACTCCAGATTCGGTATTTGCATTCCGAGGTGGCCGATCCGAAATATTGGTTATCACTATTTCAATCTTATCGTTAGCATCGCTTGATAAACTGGCTGCGTAGCGCTGATCGAATTCTTGCTTTTTCTCCGCGTCCATTTTGTCGTAGCGCATTTTGATCTGAGCATCTCTGAGGCGGGCCTGACGGATAGGCAATGCCAAACGCAGTTCGATCGAAGTAGAAATGTTGCCATACCTACCGGAGACGATGGAACTAACGTCATGTGACCACGGAGAGAAATATTCGACCTGAGTGCAGTCGTCCGCCGTCCACTTCGTCCAGTCCTTGGCTACCCAAGGCTCAGGTTTGTCCGCGGAATTTGCTCGTCCTGCCGCAACCAAGCAAATTGCCAAACTCGACAGGAGTAACACTGCAAAAGTGCGGACTTTTACGCACGGTAACATGCGCGTAAAAGTACCAGAAACATAACTTCTCGCACCACTACTTATTAGAGCAAACCAAGCCTTTTACTTACTGCTGCTTCTTATCCCCACCAACCTTAATCTTCACGCCGTAATACTTGTAATTCTCATACTTCACCGTCATCACAATTCTTTCATCGTCGGGCGGCGCGCCCTTTGACTGCGGCGGAAAATGCAAAATGTCGTCCGCGTGCGTATACGTCGGAAACCACAAATCCCCTGCGATATTTTCGCGATAGGTATCGAAAATCGGCGCCACATTTCCTTTTTGATCCGGCACCGCTTTTCCATGCGTCTTCACAATTTCAAATTCTTTGTCTTCCACCCAAATGCGTCCTTGAAAATATCGCTGTCCCTTCTCAATTTTCTTCGGCGCAACATCGAAAACATACGCCGTCAACTCGTCCACCGGCTCGTGCTTCACATATTTAATTTCGTATTTCGGCAATTCATCGGTGGTCAGTACGAAAGGCTGAATATTTTCCAAGTCCTGTTTATCTTCCGGCGAAAGCTGCAGGTGTTGCAGCGTGTTCATCGGAGCGAACGTCACATTCTCAAATCGTTTCCCCTCGGGAGTAAAAATAATGTCGGCCACCATTTTGTACTCGCCGGACTGCTCGCCCGTCGGCTCAAAATCTTTCACCGTAACCGTCTGCGTGTAAGTGTAATTTCCCCGCGCTTCCTTGAACGCCGCTTCGCGCGCCGCAAATTTCTGAATAATCTGATCGATCGGCATCGTCGGCGGTGCCAAACTAATTGTCGACGCAGACTGTTTCGCCGGCACCGGCGTGCTGGATGTCGCAACCGGCGTGTCCGGCACTTTAGTTTTCGTAGCGGGCGGAACTCCCGGCGGCGTCACCGGATGAATCGGCCCAGACGTCTGCGCGCCCGCTCCCGCCATCAAAATAAATCCGCAAGTTAAACTTGCCGCCAGGCCCAATATTCCAAAACTCTTCGCTCTTGTAGTCATAGCTTTCCCCGCGCAAACTTGTCCCATAAATATAAGACTACTCCTTCGCGCGGCAGGTTGCATGGCGTCCGCAGCCAAAAAGCCCCACATTTCCTGCGATTCTGCCCTACTGGAAATCCTGTGGATATCCCATAATCTTCCTTCAACTTGTGCCTTGACTCTTTCACACCGTTTCTGTATTATCTCCCTCTGCCTTATTGGACTTCCTGCTGGACAGGGGGTTTTGCTCTTTGACAATTGGATAAGATATGCCAGAACCCGTTTGGTTCAAACCGTATT
>Ga0193726_1001629_pt1 | contig 16971 bp, 13 predicted proteins | sample H2c1metaG_FD_144928 | JGI IMG/M metagenome (GOLD analysis project Ga0193726, IMG submission 144928) | Soil microbial communities from a riparian zone of the East river system, Colorado, United States - H2c1 | ecosystem: Environmental > Terrestrial > Soil > Riparian zone | place: USA: East River... | reverse complement strand
TCGAAAAATGCGCTTCGACAGCTGCTCCAGTCTCGCCACCGTGCCGTCGGGCAAATCCTCGGCGGCCGCCGTGGTGATGCCGTACCTTTGTTGATAGCCGCGATCCCACTTCACTTTGCGGGTGGCGATGGCGGGCAGATTCTCGGGCAACGAGCCGAAGCTCATCTCCCACACCGGCAGCACCCTGAGCCGATCGTTACCCATCACGCCTACGTACAACTCGCGCCCCTCGATATATTCCTCCACCAGCGCATCGGAGTGAGTTTGCTCGTGTATGAAGTCGATGCGCTCCGTGAGCTGCTTCTGATCGGCGACCACGGAGGCCTGCGCGATCCCCAGCGATGCATCTTCGGTGGAGGATTTCACGAACAGCGGAAAGCGCAATTTCTTTGGTATGCGTGCCTTCTTGCCGCGCGGAAACACCATGAATTGCGGCGTCGGAATGCGATGATAGGACAGCAGCTGCTTCGACAGCACCTTGTCGCGCGACAGCAGCATGCCGCGCGGATTGCACCCCGTGTAGGGCTGATGCATGAGTTCCAGAAACGCCACCACGTGCTGATCGTAGGTGACGATGCCGTCGAATTCCTCCAGCAAATTGAACACGATGCCCGGCTTCCATTCCGTGATGGCGCGGCGCAGCTCCGAGAGGCTGTCGCTCAAGCCCAAGGGCATGACTTCGTGTCCCACCTTCTTCAGGTGCGAAATCACATCGTACTCGGTGCGCCACTCCTCGATCTCTTTCTCGGTCGAGCCCTTGAGCGAGTCCGGCGGCACCAGCGTCGAATGCACCAGGACCAGGGCGCGCACCTTCTTCACAGCGCCACCCGCGGCAGCTTGCGCTCTTCGTAGGACTCGGCCAGGCGCGCCACCACCCATAGCATCTGGCCTTGAAGCTCGCGCCGCGGTCCGCGAACGTGCAATCCGAGCCGCTCACATCGCTCGATCATCAGGCGCAGCACCTGGTGCACCAGGTATTCGCTGAAGGCTCCCGAGCGCTGAATTTGCTGCCGCAATGAGCCGCGCATTTCGCGCAACACGCTGGCGGCCTTCGGTGTGGAGCGATTGCGCGGTGCTGTGGTGAACACCTTGAGCAACAACTCGTCCGCCCCCGAGCGGCGCGGCAGCCGATAGCGCGCGAGTTTCTGCTGGTAGTGCTCGCGCAAGGTGCCGGTCTCTTGCGTGACATCCTCGATGGTGCTGCGGTCCGCGATCCGTGGCTTTTGATCGCCGATTTCCCGGGCAAGCCGATCGATGAACTGCAGCTTGGCATAGGCCGGCCAGCCCTCGTATTCACGCCGCCATGGAGAATTCGGCTTGAGCCAGACGGCAAAGGTTTCGGCAAAATCCTCGGTCGGATGTGCCTGCGCGTACCACGCCCCGAGATGCTGCACGAAGCGGCGGCTGCCGGGCCGCGGCCGATAGGTGTCGGGGTATGGCAGCGACGCCGGCCCAAACACCGAGCGCCAGTGACTGCGTCGCCGTAGACGGTAGGCCGAATCAATCGCGTGCCCTGCTTCGTGGCGCAGAATGCGCATGAGCCAGTTGCGATTGCCGCCCTCCGCTTCGCGCATGAACCTGCGCTCGATGCTGATCAGGCGCTTGTGGGCCAGGTAGAACGGTATGGCGATCCCGGGAATGCCGTCCGGCGAAAACCACTCCAGAGCCAGCCAGCAATGCGGGCGAAAGCGAATGCCGCGCATCGACAATTCGCGGTAAAGGCGCTCGATGGCATCCTGCAACTCGGTGCCCTGAATGGTCAGCTGCAAATCGCAGAAGCGCAGGCTCAGGAGCTGATCGTCCGACAGTCTCTCCCAGGCAAGAGCGCGCGATCCCGGCCCCCGCGCGCGCCTCACCTCAGGCTCTCCCCATCTCTAATTCTTCCGCCAATGCGTCCTCGTCGGCTTCCGTCATCGGCGAGAGCACACGACGACCCTCGAGTCCGGCAAAGTCGAACAGCTTGAGGTCGGCGAGTTGCGAGCCGGAAATATTGCAAATGCTGGAGAAAATCGCCTCGATACGGCCGGGAAACTCCTGCTCCCACTGGCGCAACATGTTTTTAACGACGGTGCGCTGCATGTTGGCCTGGGAACCGCACAGTGTGCAGGGAATGATGGGAAATGCACGCGCGGTCGCATAGCGGGCGATCATTCGCTCCGGCACATAGCACAGCGGCCGTATCACAATATGGCGGCGATCCTCGCTGAGCAGTTTCGGGGGCATCGCCTTCAATTTGCCGCCGAAGAACATATTCAAGAACAGGGTCTCGACGATATCGTCGCGATGGTGGCCAAGCGCGATTTTGGTCATGCCGTTCTCCGCGGCATATCGATACAGCGCGCCGCGGCGCAGCCGCGAGCACAGACCGCACATGGTCTTTCCTTCCGGAATCACGCGCTTGACCACGGCATAGGTGTTTTGCTCGATGATGCGGTAGCGCACGCCGAGATCTTCAAGATATTTGGGCAACACGTGCACGGGAAATCCCGGCTGCTTTTGATCAAGATTCACCGCGGTGATCTCAAAGCTCACCGGCGCGCTGCGTTGCAGGCTCAGGAGAATGTCGAGCAAGGTGTACGAGTCCTTGCCGCCCGACAGGCACACCATCACGTGATCGCCCTCGCTGATCATCGCGTAGTCGGCAATGGCTTTGCCGACCGCACCGCGCAGCTGCGCCTGCAACTTTTTGAACGTATTGCTCACGGAACCTCGAGATACTTCGCTTCCAAGTACCTCAGGTACGCAGCCGCGGTCAGCGGTTTGCCCGTGGCCTGTTTGATGAGCTCCTGTACCGGCAACCGCGCGCCGATGCCGTGCACATTGTCTCGCAGCCAATCCATCACGCCGCCGAATTGGCCGGCGGCGATCTCCTCATCGAGCGATGGTCGCGCCGCGCGCATCGCCTCGTTGAGCTGGCCCGCAATGACCGCACCCAGCGCGTACGATGGAAAATATCCGAAATGGCCGACGGCCCAGTGGATGTCCTGCAGGCAGCCTTCGACATCGTTGGCCGGACGAATATTCAGGCGCTGTTCGAGATTGTCATTCCAGGCTTCCGGCAGGTCGGCCACCGGCAGCGAGCCTTCGAGGATCTTCTTTTCCAGCTCGTAGCGCAGCATGATGTGGACCGGATAGGTCAGCTCGTCTGCATCCATGCGTATGCAGCTGCGGCGTACCCGGATGAGATGACGATACAGGTTGGCGTCCTGCCATTCCGGTCCGCTCACCTGCAGATACTTCTCCAGCAGCGGCCGCAGGTATTTTACGAACGAGCGGCTGCGGCACAGATTCATCTCGAACAACAGCGACTGGCTCTCCTCGAGCGCCAGGCCACGATCCCGGCCCACCGGTTGATCGCGCCACTTGAGCGGCAGCCCTAAATCGTACATGGCGTGGCCGGTTTCGTGCACCGCGCCCAGCAGGCCGGAAAACGGATCGTTCAAGTCGAATCGCGTGGTGACTCTGATGTCGCCCGGCACGCCTTCGGTAAAAGGATGCTCGCTCTCATCGAGGCGCCCCCGATCAAACGGGAAACCGAGCGCCTTGAGCACATCCACGGCGAGCGATCGCTGGCGCGAGACGCCGAATTTACCCGTCAAAGGCGTCGGGGCGTGCGCCGCTTGTACCTCGATCGCCTCATTGATGAGGCCGGGGAGCTTGCGTGACAGCGCCTTGAATATGGTATCGATATCGGCCGCCGACACTCCCGGCGTAAAGCCGTCGACCAGGGCGTCATAGGGCGCAAGTCCGCGAGCTTGGCCGAGCAGCGCCGCTTTGTCGCGGACCAAGTGCACCACCTCTTCCAAATGCGGCGCGAGCAATTTGAAGTCGTTGGCTTTTTTGGCTTCGACCCAGAACACTTCCGCGCGCGCCGTGGCTTTGGCAAGGCGCGAGATGAGCGAAGGCGGCGTCGCAATCGCATGATCGCGTTGCCTGCGCATCTCGCGCAGGTTGGCCAGCGGCCAATCTTCCAGTTGCGAAGCACCCGCCTCCGCGCGCTCGAGCAGTCGCGCCACTTTGGGCGTCGTGAGCAGGGCATGATGCTCAGTCTCGAGCGCCGCCAGTTGCTCGCCCCGAACATCGGCGCTGCCGCGCGGCATCATCACCGCGGCGTCCCAGCGCAATAGCGACAGTGCTCCACGAAACGCATGCAGGCGGCGAAACTCTTGTTCCAATTGCTCGTACGGCGAAACAGCCATGGGACCCTTGAAGCAGCGAATGACTCGCCGCGCTTTGTTTAATCGGCAAGTTTACCAGACCTCAGGCTGGCTAAAGCCGTTCAGCGGGCCAGAAAAACCCAGTTATTTCAGATGGTTACTGGCCGCCGCGGAGTTTGAACGAGCCGCTCTGATGGAACGGCAGGTTCCGCAGGAAGGGCAAATCGATGCTGGCCGCGCCGGTGAGGTCATAGTCAATGGAGTCGGCATGCTGATTGGCCTTGTCGTTCAATTTGAGGAGCGCCAAGGCGAGGTTCGCGGTGATGGTCATGTCGAATTCCGATTCGCCGAAGGCAGGAACAACGATGGCACGGTCGCTGACGCCGCTGGCGATTTGCTCCCCGCCCACGTTCAGTTCCGTGTGCAGCCCGCGAACCGGCAGCGCACGATCGTTCGGGTTTTGAATATTGAGCTTAACGGCGAAGTTCTGCTGCAGCAGATTTCCGCTGCGCATCTCGATGCCGATGACCGTGACGTTTGGCCGCGTGAATTTGGGCGCAAACAGAGAGCAGCCGCTCAAGACGAGACTCAGCGCCAGGGCCATGGATCCCGCAAGGCGCAACAATTTCATGGGCAGCCGTGGCAACATGGAGGAAATGATACCGATTTTCGCGACTCAGGCTTTGATCATCATTGGTTCTTTGGCGGCCGCAAGCTCGAGCGATGCCGGCGCCCCGCTCGCCCCGGTCGCCCCGGTCAAGAGCGCAGCGGTCGCGTGCCTGCCATCGGGCGATGGCTACCTGCGCGCCAAGCTGGGGGGCGCGGTCGATGCCCACCTCGACTGGCCCAACAGCGGAACGCGGTGTGAAGGGGAATTTCGCGAAAAACCGCCCGGTGTGCGCTTGAGTTTTCAGCGCGCCTCGGGGGCGAAACCGAACTTGCTGCTGGTGTTCGGCTTGACCGATGTCAAAGAAGGCCTACCCGCCCGCGAGGTCAAAGCCAATCTGACAGTCATCGTGCAGGGCACGAGCCGCATATTCGGTACTCTGGGCGATTCCCGCTGTACCGTGGATTCACTGACACAGCGGCCGCTTGGCGAAGCCCGGCTGTACCGCGTCGAGGCACGCGGCTTCTGCACGCAACCGGCGCACGCGGTACGCGGCAAAGGGGATGTGTTGGTCAGCACCTTTGAATTTGCGGGACCGGTCAACTTCAACACGGAACAGAAATGATGGAAACGAGGCGAAGGACTTGCTGGGCAATTGCAATCCTCATAATGACGGGTTGTTTGCTGACTGCAAATGTGGCGTTGCCCGAAGGCGCGGCGCCGGAACCGCTGTCCGCATTTCCTCAAAGCCTGCTCGCAATCAAGACCCGCGCGGGAAAGGTTATCAACTTCAAGATTTGGACAGCCGACACGCGGCAACGCGAGGAGCAAGGTCTCATGTTCATTCATGATATGGATGAACACGCCGGCATGCTGTTCATGTTCCCCGAAAACCAGCCCGTCACCATGTGGATGAAGAACACCTATATCTCGCTCGATCTCTTGTTTCTAAACGCACAGGGGAAGATCGACTACATCGCTGCGAGTGCGACACCGTTATCCACAAACTACATCGGACCGCCGACTCCTGAATATGCGGTGCTCGAATTGAAGGGCGGCGCCTGTGATCGATTCGGCATCAAAGTCGGCGATGTCGTTGTGCACAAGAACTTCAAGAACCCTTAAGCAGCACTCCTACCGCCCGTCGGGCAGTGGCTTTCGTCAAGTCGGAGCATCCACCTACAGACATTTAGCTCTTTGTGGTAGATAAACAACGCTCTATGGAAGAAGTAGCACGACGCAAGTTGCGTGGTGTTGCTTTCGTGCAAACCGCATTAGGGAGAGCGTCTTATGAAGCGAGTGATTCTAAATGGAGTGTTGGCAGCCGCGATTACCGTCATCGGAACCGCGATGACCGGCGGAGCCGCGATCGCCGACGGCTACGACGATACCGGGGCCGTCTATATCAGCGGAATGGCCAATTACACTTTTCTGGAGCGCGATCGGATTTCCAACAATGGCGCGAACTACCAACTCGGACTCGGCTATAACTTTCCCCGGAATTTTGCGGGCGAGCTGAACGTCAGTCCGAATTCTTTCAAGATAGACGGCTCAGGAGCCAGCGAAAAGCTGAACGCCATATCCCTCGATGTCTTGTACAAATTCCTGCCGGTGACTTCGGTCATTCGCCCTTACGCCTTGCTCGGCGGTGGTCGAATGACGGACGAGGTCGGAGGCCATGGGCCCAACAACACTCAGTGGCTGGCGGAAGCCGGTGGCGGCGCCTTGATCGGCCTGGGCGATCAGACAGGCTCCACGCGGCTTCAATTTAGGACCGAAGCGAAGTACCGAAGGGAGTTCATATCAAACGCGGAATTCATCCCGCACAATCCTGGTGATGTGATTGTATCGGTGGGATTGAATTTGATGTTCGGCGCGCCGACGCCGCCACCGGCGGCAGCGGCACCTCCACCGTCGCCGCCTCCGCCGCCCCCACCGCCGCCTCCCCCACCACCACCGCCGCCACCTTTGGATAGCGATGGCGATGGGGTACCGGACTCGATTGATCAGTGCCCGAACACACCCAAGGGCGATCGAGTTGACGCCGTCGGCTGCACCATCAAGGATGAGATCAAACTAGATCGAGTGCATTTCGCGACGGACTCCGCGGAGCTGTTGCCGGACTCGGTGGAGACTTTGAATTACGGCATTGCCACGCTGAAGCGGTATCCGCAGATGGTCATTGAAGTCCGCGGCCACACGGACAGCACCGGCAGCAAGCAGCACAATCAAGTGCTGTCGCAGCGCCGTGCGGAAAGCGTCATGCAATACCTGCAAGAGCACGGGGTCACGAACACTATGACGGCCAAGGGATACGGCCAAGAACTGCCGATCGCCTCCAATGCCACTCGTGAGGGACGGCAGGCAAACCGTCGCGTCAACCTGAGGATTGTCGGCGGCCCCTAGCCGCAAAATGTGATTCGGTTGTCAATCCAGCCCCGGGATTCGCCCGGGGCATTTTTTTAAGGGTCTGGCAATCTGAACCAGCAGTTAAAGGCAATGGTGATGCGCTCACCTTCGCCCTCGAAGGGCTTGACGTCATGCAGCACCCAGGAGGGGAACATCACCAGCTGGCCCGGCACGAGCGTCAATTGCGCCACTCCACTTGCGTAGGGCCGTTTCATTTTAACGTTGGCGGCGTCCTGATGCATGCCACTCATGAGCATCGGGCTGACGAAGCTCAACAGGCCGCTGCCCTCATTGCCCGGATCGCTCCTGCCCGGATCGACACAGTACACGCCGCTCCAGGAAGCATTCGGATGATTGTGCAGGCCGAAAAAGCCGCCGCGGCGGGTAACATGAAACCAACTGTCATTGGAGATTTCCAAACGATTGACGGTCGCCAAGTCATAGCCGTTCAATCCAGCTACGAACGATAGGAGCTGATTCCAGCAAAAGGCCTTCAGCTCCTGAATCGCCGGATCGTTCACACGAAACAGATCGAAATGGCTTTCGTACACCGCGCGGTTGCGCTGAGTGATCGGTCGCGGGTTGGATCCGCCGCCGTCCTTTTCGTGCTTGAAGATGTAGCGCTTGAGCGCCTCATTCAGCCGTTGCTGTTCCGGGTGTACGGAGAACGAGAAAGGCACGGCAAACATGATCATGAGCTCAGGCGGTCGAAACATCTTTGTTTGCTCTCCGCATCCCTAACGCTTTCTTTTACTGCGCTGGCCGCCGGCGCGCATCGGCGGCAGGCTGCAGCACTTTAGCATGCGGTGAACCTCGCACGGCAGGTCCGCCGCGACGGCCGAGTTCAGTGAGCGTCAGGCTTCCGGATAGAGCTCGACCAAGTCGCCGAGGGCCTCCTTCATGGGCCCAAGCCAGGGCTCGAAATGGCGCCATTGATCCACACCCTCCGCAAAGATCGGTTGGCGCACCTGTTCGGAGCTGGCTGTTTGGACACCTCGGCGGGTCTCATAGAAACGCAGGCACTGATCCTCGAACGGCAATCCGCAGTATTCCAGCAGGCGATGCACCTCGCGCGACAGATCGGCGACCACCCGCTCGTAGTAGACGCGATGAATCCGGCCTGGCAACAGCGCATCGTAATGCGCCATCAACTCGACGTAGTCCCGGTAGAAACGCGCCAAGTCCACTTGGTCGTACGTGAACAGTTGCCCCGACGCGAAATGCTGCTTGAAGGCAGAGAAACAACCGCCCATCGGATGGCGGCGCGCATCGATGATGGCGGCACGCGGAAACATCAAGTGGATGAGGCCGATGTGCAGAAAGTTGTTCGGCATCTTGTCGATGAATCGCGGCGCGCCGCCGCGGCGGTAAATCCTCGTCTCCGCGAGATATCGATCCGCCAGCGCCGCGATCTGCGCGGCATCCAGCGAGCACAGCGCCTCAAAATACCGGCCCTCATCGGCCTCGCCGTTCTTCGTCGCCAGTCCGCGGGCAATCGCCACCATCTCCGCCAGCTCGCGTGTGCCTTCGACCCGCGAATGACTCGCCAGTATCTGTTCCAGCAACGTCGAGCCGGCGCGCGGTAAACCTACGATGAAAATCGGATCCTCTGCCTGTGAGCCGAAATGCACACGGTCGGCGAAGAACTGCGGCGTGTAGATTTCCTTCGAGCGCCGCACATGCAACGAGATCTTGCCGGCATCGTAGTTGACCCCCTTGCGGCGCAGAGCATTGCCGGCGGCATAGTGTTCGAAGGACTCCGCGAAACGGCACTCGTCCTCGAGCGCTTTGCCGAGGGAGAACTCGAGATGCACGCGATCATCGGGCTTGAGATCTTCGCCCTGCAACGCCGAGCGCATCGCGTCGATTTCGGCCGCCTCGAAACGAAACGTCTTCAGGTTTGCCAGGCTCCAATAGGCTTCGCCCCTGGCAGGGTCAAGGGCCATCGTTCTGCGATACGCAGCAATGCTCTCCTGCGACCGTCCCGCCGCTTTGAGCTCGTGGCCATAATTCAGCCACTCTACGTAGCCGGCATTCGGCGTCGCGACGAGCGCGCCCAAAGTCTCGATGGCCTGCGGATGCTGCCCGGTCATGCTGAACACCGACGCCAACAGTTGACGATAAACCGCGTTCTTCGGATCGAGCAGCAACAAGCGCTCAACCAAAGGCAGGATATCAACCGGCTTTTGTTGCGTCAGCAACAGACAAGCAAGGTCATGGCGAGCCGCGGAGTAGCCGGGCGCCAGTTCGAGTGCTTGGCGCAGCAGTCTCTCGGCTTCCGCATAGGCTTCGCGCCGCGCCAGTGCGTCGGCGAGCATGCGCATCGCAGCCACATCCTCGGGCGCGTCGCGCAAGATCCGCCGCAGCATGGCCTCGGCAGCGACAACCCGGTCGCCGGCGAGCGCGACCGAGGGTTCCGCCAGCTGCCAGGGCTGGGATGCCAGGGCCGTGTAGCGCTCGTAGGCCAGGTCGGCGCCGTGCGCATCGCCGGCAACGGCGAGCTGCGAGGAGAGTTCACGCCAACCCTCCGCCAATGCCGGTTCGATCGACAGGGCCTCGCGCAATGCGGCCACCGACTCGGCACCGCGGCCAGCCTCGCAGTAGGCGCCCGCCAATTCCAGCCGAATGAAGGCTGCCGCCGGTTGCGAGCGTGCCAACGCTTCCAGCACCTCGAGTGCAACTGCAGTATTGCCCAGTGTGCGGGCAGCGGTGGCGAGCAGCAGGCTCGCTGCCGCGTTGTCCGGATGATGGCTAAGAATCTCGCCGGCTGCTCGGAACGCGGCAGCCGGGTCCGCATCCAGCAGTGCGGACGCCGACATCAGTTGTAAATTCACGTCCGCAATCGAAGCCATGCCCTACGATGAAGTGGCGTCGGTTCATTTGTCAATCCGGTGCGAATCAGCCAGGTAGAATTGTGACTTTGGCCGGCAGTCCGGCCGTCGAGGAGCACTCTATGAATCAGCCCAATCCTGTGGTGTTGGACGAGGCCACCATCATCCGCACACTGCAGGCCTACCGGGAAGCGTCGGCCGCAGGGCGCAGCGCCGAATCCGAGCAGCTGCTGGTGCGGGTCGCGGAGCGCGCGCCGGGCCATCCCGCCGTGCTCAACGAATTGGGAGTGGTCATGATGGGCCGCAGCGAATACGAAAAAGCTTACTCGCTGTTCAGCCGGGCCGCTCAGACTGATCCGGGCCGTGCGCAGCTGTGGTCGAATCTTGCCGGCAGCTTGCGGATGCTCGGCCGGCGCCAAGAGGAACGCGAAGCACTGGAGCGCGCCCTGAGCGTCGAGCCGCGTCATCTAGCTTCGCTGCTGCAGAAAGCAAGCCTATTGGAAGATCTCGGCGATACCCGCAACGCCGCGCGGGCATACCAAAATGCGCTGCTGACCATTCCACCGGATGTCGTCGCGCCGCCGACGGTCCAGGAACTGCTCAAGCATGCGAAAGAGGTCGTTGCCGCCGATCAATTGGCGCTCAGCGCTGCCCTCGAGGAAAGGTTGGCCGAGATCCGTGTGCGCCACGGCGGCAAGACGCAATCGAGGGTGGACAAGTGCCTGGAGATGCTCAGCGGCCGGCGCTCCGCCTATTTTCCGCGCCCGACGTTCATGTACTTTCCCGAGATCCCCGCATTGGAATTCTTCGAGCGCGGCGATTTCCCGTGGCTGGATTCGGTCGAAGCGGCCACCGACGACATACGTGCCGAGTTGACCAATGTCCTGATCGCCGACCGGGCAGGCCTGCAGCCTTACATTGATTACCCCGCAGGACTGCCCATCGATCAGTGGAAGGAGCTGAATCATTCGCGCCGCTGGAGCGCGTATTTTCTGTGGAACCAGGGCAAGCCGGAGGCCGCGCACATCGCGCGCTGTCCGCGGACCATGGCGGCGCTCGCGCACGTGCCGCGTTGCGAGGTGGCGGACCGGGCACCGACGGTATTCTTTTCCATCCTCGATCCTGCGACGAAAATTCCGCCGCATACCGGCGTCACCAACACTCGGGTGACGGTGCATCTGCCCCTGATCGTTCCGCCGGATTGCGGCTTTCGCGTCGGCGGCACCACGCGCGAGTTCGAAGTAGGAAAAACCTGGGTGTTCGACGACACCATCGAGCATGAGGTGTGGAACAACTCCGACGCACCCCGCGCCATTCTGATATTCGACATTTGGAATCCATTCTTGAGCGAGGCGGAACGCGACATGGTGCGCGCCGCCACGGAGGTGGTCGGCAGCTACTATCAACTGCCGGCGGAGGTCTCGCCATGATCACAACCCATGCAAAACGCTTCGCCCTGAGCACGGCGATTCTGGCTACTTGCGCCGCCGGCGGCTCGCTGGCCGAGGATACCGGCGTGCACAATGCACTGGCGTCGTGCATCGGCATTTCGAGCTCCGCCGACCGCCTCGCCTGCTATGACAAGCTCGCGGGCCGCGTTTCTGCGCCAAAGGCGGCACCGGTAGCCGCCGCACCTGGGCCCGCCGCACCTGGGCCCGCCGCACCTGCGTCCGCCGCACCTGCGTCCGCCGCGTCTGTTGCGGCGGCGCCCGCGCCGGCAGCGGCTCCTACCGTAGAAGATTTCGGCCTAAGCAATGTGCAAAAAGCCGCCAGCTCCAGCTCCCCTCCTGAAATCAAATCCATCACCGCAAAGGTCGCCGGCTTCGGCCACTCGCCAAACCGTCGCACCCAGGTCACGCTCGACAATGGCCAGGTTTGGGAATATCAAGATGACCCAGATTCGCTGCTGTCCATCGGCGATTCGGTGACCATCAAACGCGCGACGCTCGGGTCGTTCTTATTGCTGACTCCATCAAAACTCAGCCACCGGGTACACCGCATCAACTAGAAGCGGTGCGCCCTGCCGGGCGCACCCAAAAAAAACGGCGGGCTTAAAGCCCGCCGTCCGAGTTACAAAAAGCGTTTAGAACTTCACTTGCGTTTAGAACTTCGCCTCTAGATGCACATACAAGAACCGACCGGTCGGATCGTAGGTCTGCGTCCACGTGTTGTTGTTGCAGGGGCCTACCGGGCAATTTGCCGACAGGATTACCGGCGGGTCTTTGTCCAGCACGTTGTTGGCGCCGACGCGGACCGAAACGTTCGAACCGACCGCGACCGATGCAGAAAGGTCGAGGTAGCTGTAGCTCGGAACATGATCGTAGCCCGGATACACCGTTGAAGGCGAAGACAGCAGCGGACTCTGGCTCAACGCATCAACCTGGGTACGGCCGATATAACGCCACTGAGCGTGCAGATCGAGACCCTGCCACGGCGTCGCCCAATCCGTGCTGAACACGTGGCGCCAGTGCGGCAACGGGTTGGTGCAGGTCACACCTTCGAAGCCGGCGCAATTGTACTGGTCTCCGGGCACCAACGCCCCCGTGGTGGGATCCGGCACAGAGGTCTGCGGCTGGGTGGTATTGTCGATGGTATCCGTGCCTTGCAAGTTGAATATCAGCTTGCCGAACCCTTCCATGTTCAGGGCATAGTGCACATTGATGTCCACACCCTTGTCCTCCACCAAACCGCTGTTCTGCGACAGCGTAGCGACGTATCCAGCGGTGGTCAGCCATAGAGAGCCGTTAGCCGGGTTACGGTGAATCGCGCCGCATTGGTCCGCATTGCCTGTCAAGGCGCAATTCGTAATGATCGAGACTCCCGATTGCGACTGGATGGCGCCGGTGATCCTGATGTCGTAGTAGTCAATCGTGGCCGAGAAGTTCGGCAGGAACGTAGGCTGAAATACGACGCCGTAGGACCAGGTATGTGCCGTTTCAGCATGCAGATTGGCGTTGCCGCCCGTCTGGACATTGAACTGACTGGCCGGGTTCACACCGAGGTTGCCATACTGCGCCGCGGTGACTCCCGTGCGCGCGCACTGTGCCGCGGTCAATGTCGGCGTCGTACCCCAACATGGGTCGATGCTGCCGCCGGGTCCTATGCTCGCGGTGGTGAAGAGCTCCGCAATGTTAGGTGCGCGTACCGCCTGGTTAAAGCTCGCGCGGAAGCGGACGTCCTTGATGGGCGCCCATTCGGCACCAAACTTGTAGGTGTTGGTCGAGAACCCAAGGGTGTACTTCGAATACCGGTAGCCGCCGTTGAGCGACAACTGCTCGGCGAACGGCATTCCGTCCAAGATGGGCGCGTTGAACTCAGTAAAGACCTCAGCCACGTGGAAATTGCCGGCCAGCGGCAGTAGCGCTCCCGCGCCGCCCGCGATGTCGCCCAATAGGTTTTCTTCGTCCGGCTGGAGCGTGGCGCTTTCCGAACGATATTCGGCGCCCAGATTGACTTGCAGGCCGCTCTTCGCCCATGGGGTCTGCGCGCCATACTTGCCGAGATCCCCGGTCACGTCCGCGTGAACGACGTACTCCCGAGCACTTCCCTGCTGTAACGACGGAGTCTGTAAATAATTGAGCTGCGCCGCATTCACGCCGCCCGGCACCCAAGGATTGTAGGGCACGCAATTCGCAGGTGCAGGGGGGCCGCAAACGATGTTGCCCAAAGTGTTTGTGACGGGGTTTTCCGCCAAAGCGAGTTTAGAGGCTGAAAAATTGTTCAAATTAAGCTGTGTCTGGTCAGTGATGCCGACCTGAGCATAGGCGTCGTACTTCCAGGCGCTCAAGAAATCGCCCTTGACGCCGAGAACCTCGTGGAAGTCGGTATTCTGAAAGTCTGTCAAACGCAAACCGCCCTCGACGTTTCGTCGTTCGAGGTAGTAGCTGAGAATTCCGCCGGGGGCCTGACCTTGCTTGGCCAGATTGGCAGGGCTACACAGAACGCCGCGCTCCTGCGCCGTGATCAGCGGGTTGCCCGACAAGCCGGGGCCGACTGGGCCGCAATCCACGCCAAGCAGGTTGTTCGCGAAGTCGCCGCCCGGTGCGATGCCGCCCGTCGTCTCGTTCCTCATGAACATGAACTCGTTGTACACCTTGACGTGCTCGTTCACGTCGTAATTGATGAAGGAGCCGGCCGTCCAGCGCTCGGCGGGGCGCTGGAAGAAGTTCAGCGCGCCGAAATTGAAATTGTCAGCCGCTGTGGCGGCGCGAAGAAGGCCGGTCTTCGGGTCAATGGTTTGATTCGGGAAGACTTTCCCAGGACCGCTGTTGTAGGCGATCAAAGTACCGCCCGCATTCGTGCCGGATCCGCCGCAGACTGCACCGGTCGCGCCATGCGATAGGCTGCAGGCGCTGTAGTCGAATTGGCCGCCGATGTTCTCGGCCTGCTTGTTGTAGGTCGCGTACACCGTGGCATTGCCTGCGCCGTCTGCGAAATTCGAACCGGCGATGAATGACACATCTTTCTGAAATCCGGAATTCACGGAGCCGCTGGGCACGGGAAAACCGGCTGCGCCCACAATGCCTTGATAGAGATCCTCATGGTTACTGTGGTTGAACATGCCGTACTGGGCATCGATTTTCACGCCTTCGTAATGGGTGTTCATGATGAAGTTCACGACGCCCGACACGGCATCCGCGCCGTACGTCGAGGAAGCACCGCCAGTCAGCACTTCGACTCTTTCGATGAGTTCGGCGGGAATCTGGTTGATATCGGTGAAGTTGCGGCCATCGGGAGCGCCGGGGGCGACCCGCTTGCCGTTGACCAGCACCAGGGTGCGTTGCGGACCTAAGTCATGCAAATCCAGGGTCGCGGTGCCGTCCGCGCCGTTGGACATGTTGCTGCCCTGGCCGGCAAATACCTGCGGTAGATTGTTGAGGATGTCTTCAACGCGGGTCAGTCCCGACTGTTGAATGTCAACATTTGTGACCGTGGTGATCGGGCTGGCGGATATCAGGTTCGCGCTTTGAATGCGTGATCCGGTAACGACCACTTCTTGAATGTCTGACGCGCCGCCGGCCGCGGCGGCAGGTGCGGTTTGCGCGTAAGCGGCCGGAATAGCTGCACTCGCCGCGGCTGCGGTGAGGACGGCGTGAACCGCGTGCTGCAAAATCCGATTCTTTCCCATCTTGATTGCTCCCGAGTTATATCGATATGTCCCGTCTTCCCGTGGCCGGGCGATCTATAAGCGTCGCCTCCCGAGTGCCACGTCGAGTTATGGGCCGATTACAACACGCCGTTATTGTGTTGCCAAGTCGCATCGGATGGAAAATTACCGGCTGGTGGCGCAAAACCGCGTTTCGGGGCCAAATTTAGGTGAGATGTTTACGGCTGCGAGGTCGTCGCAACACCAATACGGCGCCGCGGACCAAAAAAACGTCACTTTTTTTGCCGAATTGCGCGTTGTTATGGCGCAACAACTGCGTGAGGGGCGCTACCTGGACCACATACGATGCAAGTTCGCGATCACAAACTCCATCTGCGTGCGATTCTGCCACTCCATTTTCAGGCCTTCGAGCGCGCGTACTTCTCCCAAGGAATACAGCAGTTCTCTCTGCAATTGATCGGGAATTTGGCTCTCGATGAAGGTAATCATCACTATCCGCTCGCCCGAACTCACCGGCACGACCTGATGCACCGTCGTCGAAGGATAGAACACAGCGGATCCCGCCCGGCCCTTAACGCTGACCGCTTCCGTGCCCAGGTGAATGAGCAACTCGCCGCCCTGATAGTCTTTCGGATCGCTGATGAAGATGGTGCAGGAGACATCGGAGCGCAGCGGCTCCGGACCCAGCGCCAGAAACGCCGCATCCGTATGCGGGCCGTATTTCATACCGGGTGCGTAGCGAGCCAGGGTCGGGGCTGCTACCCGGCGCGGAAAAATGAAACTCCTGGCCTCCTCGCTGCGTTGCAGGGCGCCGAGCGCGATCTGCGACGCCTTCTGACCGACCCCGTCGCCTGGATCCGCGATCACGTTCTGCTTGGCGATGTTGTGCGGGTTGGAGAGTTTGCCGTCGACAAACTTAGTCTGGCGAGCGATTTGAGTAACCGACGTAAGTTCGGCCGGCGTGAGAAAACTCTCGATCTGGAGGAACATCACCTTTCCTTAATGGATTGGGGGTAGCAAATCAACTCTCGTCGCTTTCCAGATAGTTCCGCAGCTCCGCGAGCTCTTTTTCATAGTGGCGCGCCCTGCCCGATGATCGCTGATAGAGCGCTTCTCTCACCTGCCAGACACTGGCGGTTTTGACGGCACGCCCCGGCGAGACCGTGAGACAGCGTTCGTCCCAATCAAGTCCTAGGAAGGACAGCAGTTCCTCGACCACAGGCTTAGGCTCTCGGACCAGCGCATCGTAGTCAATGTCCAGAATGTCGGCGCCGTACAGTGCCTTCCAGTGCCTCATCAAGCGCAAATACTGGCGGTAGTGGTGCCCGATATCCATGAGATTCAGGGCGTAGTTCATGCGCTGGTCCAGGTGCAGGAAATAGATGGACAGGCAGTTGTCGAGTGCGTTGCGCGTCGTGTGCACGATCTTGGCATCAGGAAACAGCCGCTTGATCAGACCGATATTCAGGTAATTTTCGGGGCGCTTGTCGGTGACGTATGCCGCCCCGGGAAACATGTCGCCCAGAGATTGCCGATACTCGGCGGCCAGGGTCTTGAGCCGCTGCGGCAAGACGGCGGCAATCGACTCGGGAAACGGCGCCAGGTCGGTTTGTACCGCATTCGGCAGAAAATCGAGTTCGCCGCCGGCGGCAAGGCGCGGGTGGCCGGCGAGCAATTGCTCGGTCAGCGTCGAGCCTGAGCGGTACATCCCGCAAACGAATATCGGGCGCGGCGGCGCGGCCGCGGTAGCGGTAGCGGTAGCGGTGGGCGCGGCCGGTCTTGAGCCGCCTGGCGACGCGGCGGGAAATGCCGCGATCAGGCGCCCGGTATATCGCTCCGCGAGTCCTCGGTCATAGGCCG
>Ga0193726_1001628_pt1 | contig 16998 bp, 20 predicted proteins | sample H2c1metaG_FD_144928 | JGI IMG/M metagenome (GOLD analysis project Ga0193726, IMG submission 144928) | Soil microbial communities from a riparian zone of the East river system, Colorado, United States - H2c1 | ecosystem: Environmental > Terrestrial > Soil > Riparian zone | place: USA: East River... | reverse complement strand
CGCGAGCGTCAGCGTCGCGAGCACCGGCGCGCCGTCCTCGGCGGCTTTCGCCAGAAGCCTGCGGTAACGCGCCCGCACATTGGCGAGCCCCCACGCCACATCTTCCGCGGTAATGCCCTGGGCGGCACGCTGGCTTGCGCTGTGCAGCAAGCCGGCATACGCGGGCAATTCGTTCGCCCTGTGCCACGCCTGAAATCGCACGATGCGCGGCTTCAGATCCTCCGACTGCTCGGCGTCGAGATCGAAATAACTCGACGCCATGAAACGCAGCACGGTGTCGGCATTGTCGTAGGCGAGACGGGTGGTGCTGCAGCCGGCGAGCACCAGCGGACCGATTGCAAGCAGCAGTGCAGCCTTCTTCACCAGTAGTTCTCCACTGTGATCTGTCCCGGGTCGCGGCGCCGGTGCTTTTTCATGCCGCGCCGGATGAGCACTCCGTTGGTGTCCGCCACCATCTCCGGGTTGCCGCAAATCATCACCTGCGAGGTTTTCGCCGAAAGCACGACGCCCGCCTCCGCCTCCAGGCGCCCGTCGTCGAGCGCAGCCGGAATGCGCCCGTGCAGCGCGCCAGGTTTCGCCTCGCGGCTCACGAAGGACACCACGCGCATCTGTTCCCGGTGCTCGCCCAGCAGCCGCTCGATGCTGTCGCGGTAGGTGAGCTCATCGGCGTGACGCACCGCATGCACCAGGACCACCTGCGCGAAGCGTTGCCACGGCACTTCGGTCTTCAGCATGGACAGGAACGGACCCACGCCGGTTCCCGTGGAAATCAGCCACAGGTTCGCGGCGCTGGGAATTTCGGAGAGTACCAGGAAGCCCGCCGGCCGCGGCGCGAGGTAGATCGCGTCTCCGGCTTCGAGTTTGCACAGTTGCTGCGTCAGCGGCCCGTCGGGCAGCGTGCCGTAGTAGAACTCGTGCGGGCGCTCCCTCGGCGCGTTGACGAACGAATAAGGGCGCGCCACCATCTCGCCGCCCACCGTGAGCGCGAGCTTGGCGAACTGCCCCGCCTCGAACGCGGGAATGTCGGCCTCCACTTTCAGCGTGAACAGGGTCTCCGTCCAGCGCTTCTGGTTGACGACGGTGCCTTCGACCCACTTCTGCATGATTCACCGCGGGGAAACTCACTGCAGCAGGAACGGTTCCATGGTGAGCGATTCTACCTCGCCGCCCAGCATGACGATGCTGCCCGCTCGCCGGTTGTCGCCATTGTCGGAGAATTCGAACCGGTAAACGCGCCGCAGGGCGACGTGCCCGTTCTCGTCGCGCGCGGGGCGAAGCGACACGCACTCCACCGTCTCGTCGAGAAACTGCAGGCGGTCGCGCTCGCAGGCGCGCGAGCCCGCCGCGAGCGCACGCTCCCGCGCCCGCATGCTGTCGAACCACAGCCAGGCGAGAACAACGAGTGCGGCGAGTGCCCATGCTTCCCACATCGGTATGCCCGGATAGTCGTCAGTCTGGAAAATTCATTTCAGCATTACCATCGCGTTATTACCATCATGCGGTCTGCCGCCCCCGGTAACAATGTTGAGCCGCCGCCGCACAATTCAATGCCGATGAAGCGAAGGGCGTATCTGGCCATTGCCGCCGCCGTGCTGGCGGGTTTGATCCTGTTCACCTACCTCGGCTATCGGCACGATATCGGCGCAGCCGAAGCCCGCGTCTCCTCCGGCAGCCAGGTCGTCGATACGCCGTGCGGAAAGATCGAATACGCCGTAATCGGCCGGGGCGCGCCGGTGCTCCTCGTGCACGGAGCGGGCGGCGGCTTCGACCAGGGCCTGGAATTCGGGCGGCCCCTGGCCGAGCGCGGATTCATGGTGATCGCTCCGTCCCGATTCGGCTATCTGCGCACGCCCCTCCCCGCCGATGCTTCGCCCGCCGCGCAGGGCGATGCCCACGCCTGCCTGCTCGACGCATTGAAGCTGCCCCGGGCGGCGATCATCGGCGGCTCGGCCGGCGCGCCCTCGACGATCGAGTTCTGCCTGCGGCACGCCGCACGCTGCTCGGCGATGGTGCTCCTCGTTCCCGCTTTATTCCCGCCGGGACGGGCGGGCTCGCCGCAGATGCGGTCGCCCGCGCGGCCTTCCTTCATGTTCAACGCTATCCTCGGATCGGATTTCTTTTTCTGGCTGAACCTGAAGCTCGCGCGGGACACGATGATCGAAAAAGTATTCGCCACGCCCGCGCGCGATTTCGAGAACGCCCCGCCGGAGGAGCAGGAACGCGTTCTGCGAATCGTGCGCGGCGCCATGCCGCTCGGGCCGCGCCGCGAAGGCCTGTGGAACGACCTTGCGGTCGTCACCTCCTCGCGCAGCTACGCGCTGGAGCGGCTGGCCGTTCCCACGCTCGTCGTCGGCATCGAGGACGACCTGTTCGAGATCTACGGGAACGCACGCCGCATGGCGGAACGCATACCCGGAGCGCGCTTCCTCGGCTTTCCGACCGGAGGGCACCTGTGGGTGGGACGCCAGGACGAGATCGCCTCCGGGCTGGCGGCTTTCCTGAACCGGTCGGCGGCTGCAACGAAATAGGGCGCTAGTCGAACAGGCGCTTCAGCCAGCTTTTCTTCTTCTTCGGGCCCATGGTCTTCGTCAACTCGGCAGGAGGACGGGTGAATTCGGACTCGTCGCGCAGGAGGCGGGTGAAATCCCGATTGGCGAGCGGATCGTTCCATGCTTCGGCCTGAAGCTTCTGCTGCGCGGCCTCGGCATTGGCGAGCATCTTATGGAAGGTCTCCCAGAAGGGCTGGCCCGTCACGCCCGAGGCGACGATGGCCCGCTTCACCACGCGCAGTTCCGCCAGGAACAGGATTTCCTCCGCGACGTCCCACGGCAGGCCCTGCCGCTTTCCGTCGCGGGAATCCATCATCAGATGCGAAGTGAAGGAATCGAACTCCGGGTGCCCCCACAGCAGGCACACGCTCTTGGTGATGTGCGGCAACCTTTCCAGGGCGCAGGCTTCCGCCGGATAGGCTTTGCGCGCCTTTGCAGGCGTGCTCGCTTTGTCGATATTCATTGCCTCCCCAACCTCCCCAACAGCCAAGTTAGTCTAATGCATGCCCCGCCCCGACTCCATCGCCCTGCAAGCTTTCGGAGGGTGCTAGGACGCCGGCCGTGACGGCACCGCCGGGCCGGCGGCGCTGGGCGGCGCAACAATGCCCGAACAACTGAAAAGCGCGCGCGTGCTCAACAGGTCGGTCGAATAGACGCCCCAGGCCCCGTGCTCTTTCAACCGGCCGACGAAGCCGGGCTCCGCGGACTGGACGACCCACATGCGGGGAAACCAGTCGACCGGCCCGACCAGCGATCCGTCAGCCGCCGCAACGCTACGGAACAAGTCGCGCATGCTCACCGTCGGCGGAAATACGACGAGCACCGTCCCCGTGGCGGGGCGGTCGAGCGACATCCTGTAGAAATGAATTCCGAAAAGAGGTACCCAGGCGATGGCCAGGAGGAGCGCGCACGCCCAGATCCACGCGCGGTTTCCACGCGGCTTCCGTATCCCGCCCGGCGGACGCGAAGTTGGATTTCTGATCACTGCGCCATTCCAATAAAATTCCGGTTCGGACAGGTTAATACGTAGCAGAGACCGTGCCAAGCAGCCGTATACTCGGAGCGCACCGGGAAAGGAGCGAACGATGAGCACACAAGCCGAGCGCGCGCGGGCGTTCCGGGCCTTGCATGAAAGGCCGGGGATCTTCGTCATGCCCAATCCCTGGGACGCGGGCACCACGAAACTCTTTGCCTCGCTCGGATTCGAAGCGCTGGCAACGACCAGTCTGGGATTCGCGAACGCGCTCGGCCGCGTAGACGGCGCGCGCGCCATCAGCCGCGAGGAGCTGATCGCCAACTGCCGGGAGATCGCTCAGGCGACGGAGCTTCCGGTGAACGCCGATCTGGAGAACGGCTACGCCGACGACCCCCGCGAAGCGGCGGCCATCATCCGGCTCGCGGCCGATGCCGGCATCGTGGGCGGCTCGATCGAAGACGCCTCGGGCGATCCCGCCAAGCCCATCTACGACTTCAAGCTCGCCGTCGAGCGCGTCGCCGCCGCGGCCGAAGTGGCGCACGCCCTGCCCTTCCCGTTCACCTTTACCGCGAGGGCCGAGAATTTCCTGCACGGGCGCCGCGATCTCGACGACACCGTCCGCCGCCTGCAGGCGTTCGCCGCCGCGGGCGCCGACGTGCTCTACGCGCCGGGCTTGCGCGATCTGGAAACCATCCGCCAGGTGGCCGCGGCGGTGGGAAAGCCGCTCAACGTGGTGATGAGCGCGGCCGACCCCGACCTCACCGCGCAACATTTGGCCGGCGCGGGCGTGAAGCGCATCAGCGTGGGAGGCGCGCTGTCGCGCCTCGCCTTCGGCGCGGTGCGCGACGCCGCGATCGCGATGCGCGAAGGCAGGTTCCAGTGGGTGCGCGATACCATGCCGACCCAGGACCTCAAGGCGATATTTCTGCCATGATTGCGGGGAGGCGACGCTTTGGAGCTAAGCTGGATCGCACGCGAAAGGAAGAGTCATGACCCATGGAATTGCCTTCTTGCTCCTTCTTGGCTCATTGTCCCTGGCAGCACACGGCGCCGACATCTTCCGCTGGGTCGATGAAGACGAGAAGATCCACTACGGCGATACCATTCCCGATCGATACAAGGCGAAGAAACTCGACCCCAAAAATCCCGAAGTCACAGAGGCCCAGCGTGGGGAGGCGGCAGCGCGACTGGCCAAAGAGAAGGCAAGAGTTGACGCCCTGGAAAAGGCGCGCGAAGCCAAGTCGGATGCGGCGCAATCCGGCTCCTCAAGATCCCCAGATGTCCCTCCCGCGGGCGACAATGCAAATGAATGCCAGGAACAGTTGAAAAAATATTTGGACAGTCAAACCTGCTTCGCCCCGTATATGATCAGAGGTGGCGGGATCAAGCCGGAAGCGTTTCAGAACTGTACGGAAGTGAAGCAACCAAAGGGGTGTTGGACGAGCTCCGGGCCTTCCGATCGGACCTACGACATACCCGCAGTGCCGGGACCTTCCGATCGAAACTACGACATACCCACATTGCCGAGATAAGGTCCCGAAAGCTTCCCCAAAGAACGGACATCCCGAATTCAGGAACGGAAATCTACCGCTCCTCCGGCGCCTTGAGCTTGCGGAAAGAAAAATATAGCAGCACGTCATAGGCGACTTTCAGCCCCGCCGCGGCCATGATGGGCGCGCCGAGGGCGACCGTCTGCATGGCGGCGCCCGCAAAAAACGGGGCGATGGCGCGCGCGCACATGCGCGCGAGGTTGGTCACGCCGCCCGCGAAGGTGCGCTCCTCGGGCCGCACCACCGCCATGAGGTAGGACTGGCGCGTCGGCACGTCCATTTCGGACAGCCCTTCGCGCAGCAAGAACAGGATCGCCGCGATCTCGAAGCTGCCGGTGAAAGGGATGGTGAAAGTGAGCAGGCTCGAAGGCGTGTGCGTGAACACCATGGTGTTCACCAGGCCGATGCGTGCGGCGAGCCAGGCGGCGCCCAGATGCGAGGCCGCGTTCATGAGGCGTGCGCCGACGAAGAGCATGCCGATGGTCGCCTCGGACGCGCCGAACTGCTGATGGAAGAAAAAGGCAAAGAGCGCGCTTCCCTGAAAGCCGCCGGCGAAACTGTCGAGCGCGAACAGGAACGACATCTTCGTCAGGATGGCGCGGCTCTCCGGCGCGACGCGCAGATCCAGCGCCGCCGTCGGCGCCTCCGCGTGCTTCGACAGGTTGAGATAGAGAATCGCCGTCGCCGCGTAGAGCACCGCATAGACGATCACCGCGGCACGCAGGGAATGCAGGTGGTCGAACCCGGCGGAGTCGCGCAGCACGGTCGGGAGCACCGCGAGCCCGGCGCCCAGGCCGTGGCCGATGTCCTGGACGACGTTGTACCAGGCGAAAGCGCGCGTGCGTCCGGCGTCGTCCCCGGTGGTCGGCAGGATCGCCTGCTCGAGCGCGAGCGCCGCGGCGCGGTCCTTGCCGAGCGAATTGAGCATGCCGAGGAACGCGGCGGCCCCGAGCACGACCGCCTGCGAGGCGAACGCGAACACGGCGCCGCCCGCCGCGGCGATGACCCCCAGCATGATGAGCCAGCGGCGGCGGCCGATGCGATCGCCCCAGAACATCACGCCCGCCGCGCCGACGGCGGTGCCGGCGACGCCCGCGCCGAGGATGGCGCCCCAGGTCACCGGTTCGAATCCGAGCTCCGCGAGATAGATGCCGGCGATGACGCCGATCAAGCCGTTCGCGACCGCGCGCATGAAACCGGCCGTGAACACGATTCCGCGGTCGCTGAACGTCCTGTTGGCAGTCCCGTGCACGCCGGCGCTACTCCCCGAAGAGCTTGACCGAGCCCCGCCCGCGGATTTTGGCGAGCTCGAGCGCCGTGAGGCCCGCGTTGTTGCGCAGGTCGGTGCGCACGTTCTTGTTGGAGATCAGGTAGTGGATCATCACGATGTCGTCGTGCGAAACCGCGGCGTGCAGCGCGGTGTTGCCCAGTCTCGTGTCCTGAACGTTGAGGTCGGCGCCCGCGTCGGCGAGCGCTTTCACGGCGAGAAACGTACCGGTCATGGCTGCCCAATGGAGCGGAGTCTCGCCGTCGCGGTTGGCGAGATCCTTCTGGGCGCCCGCCTCGATCAGAACCGTCATGAGCGCCGTGCTCTCTATCATGGCGGCCGCGTGCAGCACGCTCTCGCCGTTCGGCGTCAGCGCGCGCGCGTCGGCACCTATGGAGATCAGGAGCTTCGCCATATCGACCTGACCCTTCTCGGCGGCCACATAGAGGGGCGTTTCGCCCAGCTTGTTCTTCACCGAGAGAGGCATGCCGGTTTCCACCAGACGGGAGAACTCGGCAAAATCGCCGTTCTCGATGGAACGGAACAGCGCCTCCTCCTCAGTCTGTGCCGACGCGCAGCCCCAGGCGAGGACAAGCGCGGCCGCAAAGAAACGCGTGGTGCTTTTCATTCGGGGCATTCGCGGGGACGGAAAGCAAAAGCCGCAAGCCTAGCAGAACTGGCTTCGCCGGGGCGGGAGTCTCGAATACGGGTAATATCCGTAGCGCGCGGTCCGCTGTGGCGCCTTCCGCGGCGCCTTCAAATCGGCGCCGAAAAATGTCAATATCGCGCCTCGCACACAGGAACCGGGTCGATCATGAACGGGCAGCTCAGAAAAAAATTGACCGCCATCGGCGAGGCGACCGAGGTCTGCCTTCGCGTCGTCTTCCCCGACGGCTCCTCGTACCAGAGTCGCGACCGCGCCCCGGACGCGACCGTCATCATCCGGAACTCGCGGGTCGCCTGGCGCGTGCTGCTGTTCGGCCACGTCGGCTTCCTCGAGGCCTATTTCGACGGCGACGTGGACGTAGAAGGCAGCCTCGCGCTTGCCTTCCGCGCGGCCATGGACGCCGGATTCGACGAGCGCCCGACTTTCCTCGTCTCGGTCCGCAACTGGTGGCACGAGCTCCTCTACAGCAATGCCTCCATCGCCCAGGCCAAGGCGAACGCGCGCTTCCACTACGGGCCCGGCCAGGATTTCTACCGGGAGTGGCTCGACCAGGTCGGCATGGCCTACACCTGCTCCTGGTTCATGGACGGCACGAAGACGCTGGAAGAAGCGCAGATCAGCAAGATGGACCACGTCTGCAAGAAGGTGCTGCTCAAGGCAGGGGACACCTTCGCCGACATCGGCAGCGGCTGGGGCAACCTGCTGTTCTACGCCTGGGAGAAGTACGGCGCGCACGGCACGGGCATCAACGCCACCACCGAACAGGTGATCGAGACGCGCGAGGAGATCAAGCGCCGCGGCCTGGAAGGCAAGGTCGAGGTCCTCGAGCGCGACTTCCGCGAGGTGCCGCGCCAGTTCGACAAGCTGCTCTCGATCGGCACGCTCGAGCACGCGGGGCGCGACCAGCTTGGGGAAGTCATACAGGCGCACGCAAATTATCTCAAGCCCGGCGGGCTGGGCGTGCTCCATTTCATCGGCCACGTCGGCGTCCGCGACACCGAATTCTGGATACGCAAGTACATCTTCCCCGGCGGCTGGATCCCGAGCCTCGCCGAGGCGATCGACTGGTGCGAGCGCTGCGGACTCGAGGTGGTGGACATCGAGAACCTGCGTCGCAACTACGCGCTGACGCTGGACGATTGGGCGCAGCGCTTCGACCGCAACTGGGACAAGGTCCGCCAGCTCGACCCGAAAAAGTACGACGAGAAATTCCGGCGCATCTGGCGCACCTATCTCTGGGCCTGCGCGGAGATGTTCCGTTCGCCCAAAGGCAAGACGCACCTCTTCCAGATCGTGGTGAGCAAGGGCAATATCGGCGACAACTACCCGATGAGCCGGGGGTTCCTGTACCGGTGAGCGGCTACGAGGACAAGCTCGCGCGCCTTCGCGGCCAGCTGAGCGGAGGCCCGGGCGGGATCGGCCTCGCGAAGAGCACCTCCAACCTGTTTCGCGACCGCGAGCGGCAGGCCCGCCCGCGCGTCGATCTCTCCGGCTTCAACGAAGTGGTCCGCATCGACGTCGCAGGCGGCAAGGTCGAAGCCGAGGGGATGACGACCTACGCCGATCTGGTGGACGCGACGCTTGCGCAAGGCCTTATGCCCTGCGTGGTGCCGCAGTTGAAGTCGATTACTCTCGGGGGCGCCGCGGCGGGCGTCGGCATCGAAGCCTCCTCGTTCAAGTACGGCCTGGTGCACGACACGCTGCTCGCGCTCGACGTCCTGCTCGCCGACGGCAGCATCGTCACCTGCACGCCCGAGAACGAGCACCGCGACCTCTTCTTCGGTTTCCCGAACTCCTACGGCACGCTCGGCTACGCGCTCAAGGTCACCGCGCGCACCGTGCCGGTGAAACCCTACGTGCGCCTCAAGCACGTGTGCCACACGGATGCCGGGCGCTATTTCGAGGACCTCAGCGCGCGCTGCCGGGCGGGGGACGCCGATTTCATCGACGGGACCGTATTCTCGGCCGGAGAGATGTACATCACCCTCGGCCACTTCGCGGACAGCGCCCCGCACACCAGCGACTACACCTTCGAGCACATCTACTACCGCTCGATCCAGGAGAAGCAGACCGACTGGCTCGCCACCAAAGATTTCATCTGGCGCTGGGACACCGACTGGTTCTGGTGTTCGAAGAACCTGTTCGCGCAGAATCCGCTGGTCCGCAAGCTCATGGGGCGCGAGCGCCTGAACTCGACGACCTACGCCAAGGTGATGCGCTGGAACAGCAAGTGGGGTTTCACCCGCGCCTTCTCCCGCCTCTCCGGAAAAACCCCCGAGTCCGTCATACAGGACGTGGACATTCCCATTGCCCGCGCGCCCGAGTTCCTCGCGTTTTTTCTGGAGGAGATCGGCATTCAGCCGGTCTGGGTCTGTCCCATCGGCGGCTACGACGCTCAAGCGAGATTTCCGCTCTATCCGGTCGATCCCGCAATCCTCTACGTGAATTTCGGATTCTGGGACGTGGTGCAGGACACGGTGCGGCGCGAGCCGGGTCACCACAATCGCAAGATCGAGCGCAAGGTCGAAGAGCTCGGAGGCGTGAAATCGCTCTACTCCGATTCCTTCTACCCGGAAGACGAATTCTGGCGCCTCTACAACAAGCCCGCGTACGACGCGCTGAAGGCGCGCTACGATCCGCAGGGAAAATTCAAGAATCTCTACCAGAAGTGCGTGCTGCGCCACTGAAGTACCGGTGCGTCACTCCGCCACAGTGCGTCACCCCCGCGAAGGCGGGGGTCCAGAATGAGATAATTCTCGAACCCCAATGACACTGGATTCCCGCTTACGCGGGAATGACGTCAAGAAACATGACCTGCTGCCACTACTACGCCATCACCGAAGGACACGAGTCCGCCTTCTCGGTGGACATTTCGAGCATCGTGTTCGGACCGGGCGTCCTGAAAGAAATCGGCGAACACGCGCGCTCGCTCGGTATGAAACGCGTCGCGCTTTTCACCGACAAGCGCGTCGGCGCGCTCGAGTGCGTTGCCGGCGCCCTCGCTTCGTTGCGCTCGGCGGGCCTGGACGTCGCGATTTACGACGAAGCGAAAGTCGAGCCGACCGACCAGTCCTTCCTCGCGGCGAGCCGGTTCGCCGCGGAGGGAAGATTCGACGGTTACGTGTCGGTGGGTGGCGGCTCGGTGATCGACACCTGCAAGGCCGCCAATCTTTATGCGACGTACCCCGCGGAGTTCCTCGACTACGTGAACGCGCCGATCGGCGCGGGCAGGCCCATTCCAGGTACGCTCAAGCCCCACATCGCCTGCCCCACGACTTGCGGCACGGGCTCCGAATGCACCGGCATCGCGGTGTTCGATCTCGTCTCGAAGCAGGTGAAAACCGGCATCGCTTCGAAGCGCCTCAAGCCCTCGCTCGCGCTGGTCGACCCGACGACGACCTACTCGCTGCCGAAGAACGTCGTCGCGGCGAGCGGATTCGACGTACTCTCGCACGCGCTCGAGTCCTATACCGCCCGACCCTACACCCTGCGCAAGAGCACGGCGGCGCGGCCGATGAGCCAGGGCGCAAATCCCTGGAGCGACGTCGGCTGCGAGGCGGCGCTGAAGAAGCTCGGAACCTATCTCGCTCGCGCGGTCAACGACTCCACGGACCGCGAGGCACGCGACGGCATGATGTTCGCCGCGACGCTCGCGGGAATCGCCTTCGGTAATTCCGGAGTGCATGTCCCGCACGGCATGTCGTATGCAGTGGCGGGCCTAGTGCGCGACTTCCGGCCCGAGGGCTATCCGCAGCACGAACCCATGGTGCCCCACGGCATGTCCGTGATCGTCAATGCGCCCTCGGTATTCCGTTTCACCGCCGAGGCCTGTCCCGAGCGCCACCTGGAAAGCGCAGCGTGGCTGGGCGCGGATGCGCGCGGAGCGTCCCCGAAAGACGCGGGCGAAGTGCTCGCGAAACATCTCGTCAAGCTCATGCGCTCGACCGGGATCCCGAACGGCATCTCAGGGGTGGGCTACGGTGAGCGCGACATCGATGCACTCTCCGAAGGCGCGTTCGCGCAGCAGCGCCTGCTCACCAACGCGCCGCGCGAAGTCGGCCGAGACGATCTGGGCCGCCTGTTCCGCGGAGCAATGAAATATTGGTAGTCGGGGTGGGGTCGGGACATATGTGCACCACATCCCTCCCCCTGCGTTATTGAAGTCACATCCCGCCAATAAAAAAGCGTGACCCAGGCTCTCTCAATTCTCGAATCGGTCTTCGGCTTCCCGTCGTTTCTCGGCGAGCAGCGCGAGATCATCGAGCACGTCGCGGACGGCGGCGATGCGCTGGTGCTGATGCCCACCGGGGGCGGCAAATCGCTGTGCTTCCAGATCCCGGCGCTGATGCGCGAGGGCTGCGGCATCGTCGTCTCGCCCCTGATCGCGCTGATGCACGACCAGGTTGCCGCACTGCGCGAAGCGGGCGTTAGCGCGGCCTGCCTCAACTCGACGCTAACCGCGGACGCGGCGGCGAAAGTCGAGCGCGATCTGCTCGCGGGCCGGCTCGACCTGCTCTATGTCGCGCCGGAACGGCTGACGACGCCGCGCTTCCTCGGTCTGCTCGAGCGCGCGCGGCTCGCGCTCTTCGCCATCGACGAGGCGCACTGCGTGTCGCAATGGGGGCACGATTTCCGGCCGGAATACATCGAGCTCGCGCTGCTCGCCGAGCGCCATCCTGCGGTTCCGCGCATCGCGCTCACCGCGACCGCCGACGAAGCCACGCGGCGCGAAATCGTCTCGCGCCTGCAGCTCGACGGCGCGCGCGTTTTCATTTCCAGCTTCGACCGGCCGAACATCCGCTACGAGATCGTCGAGAAGGAGAACGCGCGCTCGCAACTGCTCGATTTCATCCGCGCGCGGCACCCAGGCGAATCGGGCATCGTCTATTGCCTGTCGCGCACGAAAACGGAGGAGACCGCGGCCTGGCTCGCCGCTCACGATATCGCCGCGCTCCCCTACCACGCCGGCATGGAAAACGCCGCGCGCGCGGCGCACCAGGATCGCTTCATCAACGAGGACGGCGTGGTGATGGTGGCGACGATCGCATTCGGCATGGGCATCGACAAGCCGGACGTGCGCTTCGTGGCGCATCTCGATCTTCCGAAAACCATCGAGGCCTACTACCAGGAAACCGGCCGCGCCGGGCGCGACGGCAAGCCGGCCGAGGCCTGGATGAGCTACGGCCTCGCCGACATCGTGCAGCAGCGGCGCATGATCGACGAATCCGTCGCCGACGACGTGTTCAAGCGCGTGTCGGTGCGCAAACTCAATGCGCTGGTGGGACTGGCCGAAACCGCCGGCTGCCGCCGCGTCCAGATGCTCACCTACTTCGGCGAGGCGAGCGGGCCCTGCCGCAACTGCGACAACTGCCTGAATCCGCCGCGGGTATGGGACGGCACGGTGGCCGCGCAGCAGGCGCTGTCCTGCGTCTATCGCACCGGCCAGCGCTTCGGCGCGGGGCACGTGACCGACGTGCTGCTCGGCCGGGATACCGAGCGCGTCTCGCAACTCGGGCACGACCGGCTTTCCACTTTCGGCATCGGTAAAGATCGCGACGAAAGACAATGGCGCGCGGTGTTCCGGCAGCTGGTCGCGCTCGGCTACCTGTGGGCGGACGGCGAAGCCTTCGGCGCGCTGAAACTCACGCCCGCCTCGCGCCAGGTGCTGAAAGGCGAGACCAGCGTGATGCTGCGCGAGCAAACCGCCCGGCCTGTTCGCGTCAAGCGTGGCAAGAAAAGCGCCGCAAGAGAGACCGCCGGCGCAGCCGCTCCCGACTCGGCGTTGCTCAGGGCACTGCGCGCCTGGCGTCTGGGTATTGCTCGCGAGCACGGCGTGCCGGCGTTCGTGGTGTTCCACGACGCCACCCTCGAGACCATCGCCGCGTTGCGGCCGGGAACGCGCGAAGCGCTGCGCGGCGTATCCGGGGTGGGAGAGAAGAAACTCGAGCGCTACGGGGAGGCCTTGCTCGAAGTCGTGCGGTCGAATTCCGTATGACGGTGTTTGTCTCGTCGCGAACCGATGCAGTATTGGCAGCATGAGCGCCGTTGCAAAGGCCGCGGGATGCCCCGGCTTTGACATATCTTATATGATATAGGTACAATGTGGTATGTGGCGCATCGAGGAGCACCGCCGCGTCGATAAACAGCTCTCGGCAGCGCCCCGGGAGATCCTGAAGCGGTATGAGAAGTGGAAGGACATCGCTATGCTTTCTGGGCCGCCGGGCCTTCGACTGATCGGGGGGCTCAACGACGAGGCCTTGTCTGGAAAGTGGAATGGCTATCGGTCCTCACAACTCGGGTTGCAGTACCGGGTGTTTTACCGCACGGTGCCCGGCGAACAGCTTTTCCAGGTGGTCTCGATCACCGCTCACGACTATCGGAGGCCATAAATGAAGCAGTTTCGTCCCGCGAAGAAACGCATCACCGTCTCGGCCGGAGAATCGGTACGCATCATTCGCGAGTTGCAAGGCCTTAGCCAGAATCAACTCGCGCAGCGTACCGGCATTCCTCAGGCCACTCTTTCGGCGATCGAGAACGACCGCGTCCGCCTGGGCGTGGAGCGCGCAAAGGTGCTCGCGCGAGCTCTCAAGTGCCATCCCGCCGTGTTGATCTTCCCGGGATGGGAAGATCATCTTCAAACTGCGGCATAACCCGCCGCATCAAGTAAAAGTGAGGACGCGGTTTTGTAAGGCAACCTTACGCTCGGCCAGCAAGTGGGTGGCCGGGCGCATACGGTGGCGCGCGCGCGGCGAATGGCCCGAGGCGGTCCGGGCACTGGCGGGCGCGTGGCCCGACCTGCCCTCGGCCGAGCGGATCCGCAAATCGGAGGCGAAGGACATCGAACGATAGAAAATTCAAATCCACCCGTTGCCGGTGTAGTTTGCCGTCCGGTGCGAGTTTCGCTAAGATAGCTATCCAGATTACTATTTGGAGCCGACTGTGGAGAAGAAGTATTCGATCGCCGAAGCGCGCCAACAGTTGCCCGCGATCGTGCACGAAGCGGAGCGAGCGGGCACCGTGCGCATCACCCGCCGCGGGCAGGTGGTCGCACGGCTGGTCTCGGAGCACGAATACCAGCGCCTTGCGCGTCGCAAGCGTCGTATCGACTGGGGCACGACGCTGATCGATATGACGGGCTTCAAGTTCGACCGCGACGAAGCAAATGCCCGCTGAGCGGGTTGCCGCGCCGGCTTTCTTCCTCGATACCAACGTCGTCGTCTATTCGTTCTCGGAGCGGGATAGCATCAAGCGCGAGGCCGCCCGCGCCCTCGTAGAAGCCGGTGGCGCGTGGATAAGCACGCAGGTGCTCTCGGAACTCGCCAACGTGCTCACGCGCCGGCTCGGAGTCCCAGTGCCGGAAGCGAGGGAACGCATCATAAGCATCGCAACCGGCTGCGAGGTGGTGCTCGTATCGCCGCCGATCGTGTACGATGCATTGCGCATCAAGGAAAGATTCGGCTACAACTTCTACGACAGCCAGATCATCGCGGCGGCGCTGGCCTGCGGTGCATCGACCCTCTATTCCGAAGACCTGCACCACGGCCAGATGGTGGATGGAAAGCTCTCGATCCGCTCGCCGTTTCGCCTGCGCGCCGAGCAGCGTGCAAAACCTTACAGGGTCAGGAAGCGCCGCGCCGCCGCGCGAGCTTGAGAATCGGCAAGAGGGACGGAACCGCGACCTGTTTCCGCACTATGCTTCGATTTGTCAGCAAAGCCAGTTTAGTTGACATTTTGTCAACTAAAAAGTCAACTAATACTAGTTAGAGGGCTTGATGAGCATACGCGCCACCGCCATCACTGTTGGACTGGCGCTATACATCGTGTTGGTGTTCGCGTTCTATGGCCTATACCGTCTCGCTTTCGGCGATGGCGGGGGTCCCTATCCGATTTGGTATTCCGTCGCCGAGCTGGTGTTCAACACCACAAAGGCCGTTGTACCAGGCCTTGCGATCGGGTGGCTCTACCGTACCCGCGCCTTACGCATTGGCGCAGCTGTGGGCGCGGTCGGAGGACTTGTCGAGGTTGTTTTACTGGGTGCGTTAACGGGTGTCCCGTTTGCGGAGTTTCCCGGTCGGATGGCGGTAGCCGCGATTGTTACGGCAATCACCAGTGCGTTCACCAATGCAGTGGGTGCCGCTGCAGGCGAGTTCTTAAGCGGGCACGCCAAGCCCTCTAACCACTTAGTGCAGCCGACCGGCCCAAAGCGGGCCGGCGGCTGACTAAGAACGTTGGGCGGCATCAGAATTACTGTAGGTTCTGCGCTCCGAGGCGTCCAGATGTCCGAATTTACCTTAGCCGTGTTCATTGCTGCCGTGTTCCTGCTCGCGGGAGGCATAAAGGGCGTGCTTGGACTAGGATTGCCCACTGTTGCTATGGGCCTACTCAGTGTCGTAATGACGCCCGCTGAAGCCGCTGGCATCCTGGTCATTCCAGCGCTTGTTACGAACGTCTGGCAGGTGGCATTGGGGCCTGCGCTTCTCATGCTCGTACGCCGGCTCGCTTGGATGATCGTCGCCACCGTAATCGGAACGTTTTCGACCGTTGAGTTTCTCACTACGTCGTCGGGATCCACCGCCACTGGCGCATTGGGTGCGGTGCTCGCGGTGTACGGGATCTACGGACTTGTCGGAGTAAGGTTCGAAATTCCCCCGCGCTGGGAGCAATGGCTATCGCCACTCGTCGGATTCGGGACGGGTGTGCTGAATGGCGCAACTGGCGTGTTTGTCTTTCCTGCGGCTCCGTATCTGGCATCTCTTCGACTGGACAAGGAGGAGCTGGTGCAGAGCGTCGGCATAAATGCCTTCGTTTGTCCCTTTGCGTTGGCGGCAGCCCTCATTGTGCATGGGCAGTTTCGAACGGACGTCGCCGGCAGCTGGGTGGTAGCGCTTCCTTTCTCGCTAGCTGGGATGTACGTTGGGCAAATCGTGCGGGAGCGCACTGCTGAACAAGTTTTTCGTCGAGGCTTTTTTATCGGCCTGCTTGCGCTCGGTACGTACATGTGTCTCAGAGGTCTGGCTAGTTCGGAACGATGGTAGAGCGCCGCAATCGCGTCACGTCGCAGTCATCCCAGTAGGAATGGGGCTTCTCATGAGGTACGCTCGGCAATTGTATTGACCTCCTGCCCATCTCATAGAGTGCTAACGACTATGATTTCGCAATTTTTCGAAGTTCAAATAAAAGAAGGGCAGATCAATCGCTATCTGGATCTTGCGGCTTCATTGAAACCATCCCTTGAAGCTATGGGTGGCTGCCTTTTCATCGACCGGTTCAAGAGCCTGAATCGAAAGAATCTCTTACTCTCATATCAGATATGGCAGGACGAGGGATCAATGATCGCTTGGCGGGTCGATCCAAAGCACCATACGGTCCAAGAAACAGGCCGCGAGAAAGTCTTCGACGACTATCGCATTCGGATCGCACAGGTCCTCCATGAGGAACGGCCCGGAAAATCGGCGTGGCGTCCCGAGCGACTGAGTCCGTACAACGATCCCAAGAGGCGGGCACCGACTTTTGTCGTCGCTTCGGAATCCCGGAATCGAGAATTGCCGGTTGAAACGCCCTGGAAACGTGACGTGTTCGAGAGCGTCTACAGACCCGGAATTTTTGCGCATCTTGTTGACGTGCCGTCATCTGACGCCGGCGTCGGCTTTGGCCGGAAACTTTTTGCCGATTCGACGACCGAGTACTTTCGTGTATTTGACGTGATGCGCGACTACGGCATGTTCAATCGCGATGAGGCACCTCAGTACTACCCGCCCGTACCGCGACCGGTGCAGTGAGGCGGAACTGACAGGACTGAATGTATGCACCTTCCGCCATCTAACAACGCGTTCGAGATCGGACGCACCAACAAGCGGTGCACCGCTCAACGCGAACTATAAGGACTTCCCCGTTTCCGCAACGGAAGCGTTTGTGCCGATGGAAGAACGGACTGCGTCACTATAACCGGCCTGTTTGTGAGCATTGAATGCTCTGGCCCCGATGAAAGC
>Ga0193726_1001627_pt1 | contig 17005 bp, 16 predicted proteins | sample H2c1metaG_FD_144928 | JGI IMG/M metagenome (GOLD analysis project Ga0193726, IMG submission 144928) | Soil microbial communities from a riparian zone of the East river system, Colorado, United States - H2c1 | ecosystem: Environmental > Terrestrial > Soil > Riparian zone | place: USA: East River... | reverse complement strand
GCCCGGCTTGCCAAGACAAAGCGGCTCCATCTTCGCCCATTGGGCGTCAGTCAAAACGAATCGGTCCATTCCAAGCTTGAATCACAATCAAGCCCGGATGAGAATCCTGAATCCAAACAGACCCTAGGTCGAGCGGCAGTATCATAAAAAAACGCCGAGAACGCCGTGCGTCGGATCAGGGCGTAAAACGAGTGTCAAACATGATCGCGGTCAAGCCGCGCAGAGCCCACGGAGATCTGGAAGAAAATACGGGAAGCGCTCAAACGCGACGCTGAGGTAGACGCCAATCGTGCGCTCCAGGCTCGAACGCCGTGAACCCGAACGCGCGGCGTGCTCGGCACCGGGCGTGACCTGGGTGGAAGATAGGAATGTCGTCGCCCACCCATGGCCTCCGCGCGGGCGTAGAACTAGCCCCAAGCTAATTTCGTGCGATCTTGACGGCGGTCAACGCTCCCTGGGTTTCTAGCCTTTATCAATCCAGATAGCCACGCGGTTGGCGCGACGTGTCGTTCCGACAACGTGACTAGTCTGAATCCCTCAGCGCATCAAGAGGCAACCATGAGCAAACTCACTCGCGCAGGCGCAATCACCGTGGCGATTTTCAGCAGCATCGGCGTCGCCGCAGGTCAAAACGCCCCCAGCCCAACGACCGGCACGGCCCGCGCCGATCTGACGCCGAAGCAAGAACAAATGGTTAGCCAGGGGCTCGCCACCTCGCCATCACAGCTTGCCCCGGCTGGCGCGCAACCCCAAGTCGGCAACAAGGTTCCAGATTCCATGACTGCGCAAACACTTCCGAATAATGTCACCGATCAGGTTCCCGAGGCGAAGAACCTGCTCTTCGTGAAGCTGCCGGACCGAGTCCTGTTGATTGACCCGGACAGCAAATTGGTGACCGAGATCGTCACGGATGCAGTCACCACTGGTTCGAATCCGAATAGTTCCGGTAGTTCCGAGCGGCCTTCCCGGTAGCGACCGATCGCACGAGAGAGACCCCAGTGATTGAACACGGCTGTCGCCCGGCTCGGGCGATGACCGAAGCCGGGATGGTACTTCCCGGACAGCGATGGTGATATCATGAACAGATCTCACTTCTCATTCTTGTCCGCGGTCATCTTCACGACCGTCGTTCTCTCCGTGTGGATCGATCATGCTGCGGCACAGGAAGTGGCACTTACTCCTCTGCAGGCCACGGAGGTCGCAAGAGGCTATCGCGCCGAGACGCTCAAACTAAAGCCAGTGGTCAACGACAAAAACGAGACGATCGGAAGAATTAACGATTTCATCTTCGGCAAGGACGGCAACATTTACGTTGTCCTTGCCGTCGGCGATTTCACCGGACTTAGCGGCCAGCTCATCGCCATTCCATTCCGTAACCTCAAGCTGGACGATCCTTCCGGCTACACCGTCCTGCCGGGAGCCAGCCGGGGGGCGCTGGAGAAACTACCGGTCTTCGTCACCAATCGGTGAGCCTGCTGCGCTGTGTCCACGGGCCGCCTCACTGAACCGCTCATCGCTGTCGCGCACCAGCCAGTAGACTGCGCCGAGAGCAAGGATCGCGGCGGCAAATGCCAGGGTATGCAACGCATCGGTTTCGCTCAGGTCGAGAATGATGACCTTCCGGCACACGGCCAGGAGCGCAATCATGACGACCGAGCGGATCTGGACCACGGTGTCGCGGCGTTGGGCCACCACCAGGAGCGATTTCTTGAATTCGAGCGCAATGATCACCGTAAAGATCATACCAAATACAGCCTGGAAGACCGAATAGTCCGATGGGTCGAGACTTCCCGACAGAACAAGCCCAAAAAGGATTTTCAAGCTCAAGTTCCAGACGGCTACAATGACGATAACGGCGATCAGCGCCGTAAGTAACATAATGACGACATGTTCAAATCGCTGATAAAGCGATAGCAGCCTGAATTGCTCCTTGGTATCTCTCAACTCATCCTTGATCGACATCGAAGCCTCCCACACCACGCGCGAAATCGTTGCCGGACGACGATGACGCCAGATGCGGTGTTCGGTCAACCGGAAGCTGGACCTTCGTTGCCAAGGGGTCGACGCGGACTTTGTATCAGAACCACCAGCGAGATCGCCAGGAAAGACACGAACATCATCAGCTTGAAATTGTCGATGAACGCGACGGCTTGGGCCTGCACGGTCACTATTTGGGCAAGCGCCGCGCGTCCGCCAAGGGTGGCCAGGCTGAGCTCGTGAGCATAATCGCGCACCACTTGCCTGTAGGGCGTGACATGCTCGACGAGCCCAGCCTGTGTAATAGCGGAGTTGCGCACCAAGAGATAACTCATCATGGAGATGCCGATGCTCGCTCCAATATTGCGCATCAGATTGAAGAGCCCGGTCCCCTGGGTGCGCAGCGCCGGCGCAAGCGTGCGGAATGCCACCGTACCTAAAGGCACGAAGACGAAGCCGATGCCGAAGCCTTGCATCAAGCCGGTGCGGATCAGCGTGCCCTGCGATACATCGGGTGTGAAGCCTGTCATCAGATAGAGCGACAGCCCGGTCGTTCCTAGACCCGTGGCGATCAAGAGCCGCGCATCAACGTAGCGGATGAGCTGCCCGGCGATCAGCATCGCCGCCATGGTGCCGACGCCCCGCGGTGCGAGAACCAGGCCAGCGGTCAGCACGGGATAGTTCATAAGTCTCTCTAGATAGGGCGTCAACATCGCCAGTGTCGCCAGCAGTACGACGCCGACGATGAAAATCAGGATGATGCCGATTACGAAATTCCGGTCATTGAATAGCGCGGGATCGATGAACGGGTCGCGCGCCGACACCGTGTGGACCGTGAAGAGGTAGAAACCGAGCACGCAGAGTGCGGCCTCGAGCTGGATCTCGTGCGAAGCGAACCAGTCGAGCCGCTCGCCACGGTCGAGGAAGAGCTGTAGCGCCCCAATGCCGAGTCCGAGCGTCGCGAAACCGAGCCAATCGAGCCGTCCAGCCAGCGGCCGATCAGCGCGCCTTCCGAGGAACAGCAGGATGCCGAGAGCGCACAGCAGGCCAAAGGGCACGTTGACGTAGAACACCCAGCGCCAGCTGTAAGAATCCGTGAGCCAGCCGCCAAGGGTCGGGCCGAGAATCGGTCCAAGCATCACGCCAAGCCCGAACACCGCCATCGCTTGCCCTTGGTGCTCGGGAGGATAGGCGTCGAGCAGTACGGATTGCGACAATGGCACCAGGGGCGCGCCAAAGATGCCTTGAAGCAGGCGGAAGACCACGATTTGCCCAAGCGATACAGCGGCGCCACAGAGCATAGAGGTCACGATGAAGCCGATCACCGCCGTCAGGAACAACGGCTTGCGGCCGAACCTTGCTTCGAGCCAGCCGGTTGCCGGCGTGATGATCGCAGCCGCCACGATATAAGAGGTCAGCACCCAGTTGATCTGGTCGCTTGTCGCTGACAGGCTGCCCTGCGTATAGGGAAGCGCGACATTGGCGATTGTGGTGTCGAGCGCCTGCATCAGGGTCGCAAGCATCGCGGTTGCGGTAATCATTGCCCGGTTGATGACTCCGCTATTGGCCGTCGTGCTCACCATGTCAGGCCCCGAAAATTCCGGCGATGTCACGCCAAAGTTCGCGGAGCGAGCGTTGGTGACCTGTATCGATGGAAATTTTGACGCTCATGCCGGCGCGCAAGGCGAGCCCATCCGGGATCTCGCCGAAGGAAAGCCGAACTGGTATGCGCTACACGACCTTGACCCAGTTGCCGGTAGCATTTTGTGGCGGCAACAGGGCGAATACCGATCCGCTCGCAGGGGCCAGTGCCGTTACCTTGCCGGCGATGGTAGATTCGCGATAGGCGTCGACGGCGAGGCGCGCCGGATCACCTTCCCTCACATAGGTGAGATCAGTCTCCCTGATGTTGGCCTCGATGTAAGGATCGTTCGTCGACACCAGCGGAAAAGCGGATTGGCCGGCATTCAAAAAAGCTCCGATCGCGATGCTCTCGACATTATTAGGAATGCCGTCGAAAGGAGCGACGATGGCGGTCAGCCGCAGATTGCGTGCCGCAAGATCGACAGCGGCCAGCGCCTGCTTCATGGTGGATTGCTGGTCGACCGGCATGTCCGGGTTACCGCCCAGTTGGGCGAGTGCCGCCGCGGCCTCTCGTTGCAGGCTCGCCAGATTGGCGTTGGCCACTTGAAGATCGCGTATTGCGGCATCGAGCGTCGCCCGTGGCGCAGCACCTCTGTTAAAAAGCTCCTGTTGCCGCTCGAACGTCGTTTGCGCATAGTCGGCCGTCGCCTTGGCCTGAGTTATTTGGGTGAGGCGCGAACGATAGGTCTCGATGAGGGTGTGCACCTGGTCACGCGCGATGCCAAGCTGCGCTTCGGCGTTTGCCAGCGCGATCCGATAGGGCTCGGGATCGATGTTGAAGAGCGGATCGCCCCTCTTGGTCGGCGTGTTCGATTTAGCCGCGATGGTAACGACCTGCCCAGCGACTTGCGGGCTGATCGAAACATTGACCACCTGAACATAAGCATCTTCCTCTGTGACATAACGACCGGTCGCCAAATAAAGGCCTAGTGCGCCAACGACCAACGCCACCGGACCCAGCATCAGCAGGGGCCGACGCCAACGACTCTGCGGCGCGGCCCGCGCGCCTCGATTGCCGGGCCTATCTGTCGAGTCAGAATTTTCCGGATCGACCTGAGGCGAGTGGTTCGGCATCGCGCGGGCAGTGCTGGGGTCGGCCGCTCTTGAAATTGTTTCAAGGCCGCTATCCATCATTGCGTGGTGCCTCCGCTATCTTGAGTGCTGCCGTCCTGCTTCCTCGTCATGTTACATCAAGCGGAATCACAAATACCTTGACGGACGTCATTGTTTTCCGGTCGCTGAATCACACCATATCGAGAAACGTTCTGTTGCATCGAGCCACTGGTACCCGCTCGCACGCAGGCACTCGCGACGGCGGCGATAGCTGCTGGGCCGGCGCAGGTCGCCTGACTGGAGAGTTCAATCGTGTCTCGGCTTGACCGGCCGATGGGGTCATCTCACTGCTTCTAACTGTGGTATGTTCGATCGAAACAGGAGGGCCGGATATGACACCAATTCTTGCACGGACCTTGAGCTGGTTCGAAGTCGCCAACAGCGCATCCATCATATTCGATCTTAGGGTAACCGCCGTAGCTGGAGAACCGGAGGCGGAAACACACGGTCGTTTTGTTGCTGAAGCGGTCAGGATTGCTGAAGCATTCCTGCTGGAACAAGGGCGCGAGGGCGTTAGTCAAGCCTGAAGGCATGATGCGCAGCCGGCGTGATCGACAGCAGCACTGTCCGACACGTTGGCGATGCGAGATCTGAAGCGCGAGCCCTAAAAGCGCGAGCAGAAATTGAGCCTCGTCAATGCGCGGGTCCTTTTGATTTGCAAAACCAGACAAGCGATAGCTCCCCGCTGTCGCTGCCCCCCAGGGCGTTTCCTCCCTTGACTTGGACCGCCGGCGATAGCCGCGCGGTCCTTTTTTTGTGAATGAATTCCTGGATTGAAATGCACGGGAAGCAGCGAGGCACTTCCGATCATGAATGAAAGAAGGGTTGGCCGATAAAATGGTGTGGAAAACAGAAAAAAGGAGAAAGCCCGTTTCGGAAAATGAGCAATACTGAACAGCTAGCCGATGACCGGAGAGACATATTCCCGGTCCTTATAGGTGCGACCCTATGGGTATGATCGGTGAGCAAGAGCGTTGCACTCGCGCCCTGTTCGAAGGAGGTACTATGGCAGAGCCACAACTCCTGTCGTCCATGGTCCCGCTCGCTGCAATCGAGCGTCCTACCTGTCCAAAGTGCCAAGCTCAGATGATGCTCGCCCGTATCATGCCGGCGTTTCTGGGTACCGAATTGCATACGTTTGAGTGCACTGCGTGCAATCACGTCCTTGAGACGCTCTGCGCCTACGACGGCCTATTGTAGCCCCGGGAACGCGGGCCTCGCCTTTAAGGCGATTTGATCACCCCATTAAGATGGCCTGACGGCTGGACGCCGCTGGCATTGCCAGCTCAGTGCCGTTCGCCCCGCTATTCAACGCGCAAACGACTGTATTCCTCCATCATTCTTATGCGTCAGGCGTGAGCGACAGCGAGAGGAGATGTCTGGCGGGCGAATGCAAGCATTCCGTGATCCGATCAATTGCCAACGTCAATCCATTCGCGCCATACGGTCAGGAGAGCTGCCATGATCACCGGACCAAGGAAAAGGCCGAGCAATCCGAATGATTTCATCCCGCCGACAATTCCGATCAGCACGAGCAGGAATGGAAGCCGCGCAGCACCTCCGATCAGCGCCGGGTGAATAAAGTTATCGCTGATCAGCAACATCGCCGTACCGAAACCAGCGAGACTGGCAGCTATCAACCAGGTACCGCCATGAATAAGCAGCGTCGACACAGCCGTGGTCAGAGCTATCCACGCCCCGAACGGCACCATCGCTAACAACATTGTCAACGCCGCGAACAGCAGCGGATGTGGCACTCCCATCAGGACATATGCCACACCGATTGCGGCGCCTTTCACGATCGCGGCTGCCAGCGTCCCGTTCACGGTAGCGCGGATTGCATCAGCGATTTTTCTCACCAGACGTTCGCCGGGATTCCCAAGCAGGCGGTTGGCAGTGGCCAGTGCGCGCTCTGCCAGCCATGCGCCGTCGCGAAGTACCAGGAACAGCGCGACCAACGTAACAAGAAATAGAATCAAACGGTGCAGCAACGCACCACCGAGGGTGCTGGTCCAGACCCTGATACTTTCGGTGCTTACATCGCGAAACCATTCCACTAGGACCTCGGGTTTGCTGAGGTTGGACCGCCACCAGAGATCAAGGTATTCGCCGGCAATCGGCAGTCGCGACAGCCAGACCGGAACCGGTATTCCGCTCTCCTGCAGTTGATTGAGCGACCGTGCAAAGGCCTCGCTCCCCTGCGCGATCTGATGTACCGCCAATACGATGGGCACTAGCAGAACAAGGCCGGTCAGCAATGTAAACAGAAGCGCAGCCAATGCCGAAGACCGGCCGCCAATGGTGGGCGTCGCGAACCGGATGTAGATCGGCCAGGCGGCGACTGCGATTACCGCCGCCCAGATCAATGCCGCCAAGAAATCGTGCGCGACCCAAGCCGCCAGGAACAATACCGCGATTGCAGTGGCAGTTCGGGCGATCGCCCGGGCGCGCAAATCGAAGGGCAGCGCTGCCTCTTTAACGGGCTGAAGCTCGTGGCTATCCCTGCTTAGCATGAGTCCCGATCGCCGTAACGGCCGTCACAAACCTTACGACCCATGACAGACGCTACATCGCACGCCTCTGCGAACGTTGATGACCATCAACTGCCCATCGATCTCCCGAGGCACGTTCCGAATAATCTTGTAAAGCACTGGTGGCGGTGTTCGCGCCGGCTACAAGCTCGGGCCGTGGGATCACCGCGCACCGCGCGAGCTTCACCCCGCAATTAGGGGGTATCGGCTTGACAACCATCATGGTGTTCCGCGGCCGATCCAGGGTTTAGTTACCCGAACGGAAATTCTGGACCGCGTCATGGAAGCACTGGCTGAGTTAATCGACCTCAACCGCATCCTGTTGAACCTTGCCCGCTCCAGGGATTTTCCCGACGGCTCGTCACACCACGGATATGATTTCATCGCACCGCTCGATTTCCAGGGACATATCGACCCGATCCTCTGGAAGAAGTATCGGGACTACTGCCGGGTACGACGGTTTTGGGCGGGAGAGGACGACGAGGTCGGTCGTCTCGTCCACAAGCCTGGCGGCGCTGAGCACGCACGCTGGGTTTTCGATTACAATCCCGACCAGGACGACGACGATGAAGCCGGTTACAAGTTCGGCGCACATGCGTTTTTGCCGGGCGAGTATGTCTCGATCAGCGGACAGGACGGCAAGCTCCACACCTTTCGCGTCATAACGGTGGATCCTGTCGTGCTGTCGGTGGACCTGATCAGATCGTTCGAACTTGAATTCCAGGTGTGATTCTTGACCACCGTCAACGACAGACCGCATTGCCGAGCAAGCTCCCGAACGGCCCACTTGCCTGAGCTACCAATTCTCGGACCGAGTCTGTGGTGCACGCTGCCTGAAGGCGAGGTCGCCATGATCAAGGACGTGATGGTTCGGCTGGATGGGACGTCCGGAGACGACGTGCGGTTGACTGCCGCCAGCCAAATCGCCGAAATCTTCGAGGGCCATATCACCGGGCTCTTCTTTAACGTTCTGCCGCCGCCACCCATCACCGACGGCCTCAATGTCGCTAACGCCAGTCAAGCCACCAAACTGCTCGCCACTGCCAAGCAGGCAGGCGACGCCATTGAAGCCACGGTGTTTGAGCGCCTAACGCGCTTGCAACAGCCAACCAACCTGAGGCGTTTCGATGTGGTCGGCGATGACGATATTTCCGATACCGCATTGCCTTTGGCGCGTGCTGCCGATGCCTTCGTGGCACTTCGGCCAAACGATCGATCGGAAGAGCCGGAAGGACTGATCGAGAACCTTCTTTTCGGAACCGGACGTCATCTCTTTCTGGTTCCAAGCGACCGGAAGGCCATGACGCAGCTAGACAACATCGTTGTGGCGTGGAACGGAAGCCGGGAGTCGGCGCGCGCACTTGCCGAATCCCTCCCCTATCTGCATCTGGCGAGAAAGGTTGGGGTTCTTGTCGTGGAAGGTGAGAACCCAACGGAGGCGGACGCGCTGAAGGGTAACGACGCCGTGCTTCACCTCCGGCATCACGGCATCAATGCCGTAAAATATCGCGCAATCGGCGAGGAAGACGAGATTGCCGACGTGCTGATCGCAGAGTGCCGCAGGCTGGATGCACACTTGCTGGTGATGGGCAGCTACGGCCACTCGCGTCTGCATGAATTATTGCCGGGCAGTACGACCGATCGGGTCCTGCGTCGTTCCCCGTTCCCCCTGCTCATGGCGCACTAAATAAGGATGCGCCTGCGGCCAGTTCGCCGAACTCCGGTGAATGGATTGACGGTCGTCAAGGTGACGCCCTGAACCGCCCTATAAAGTTTGGCTTAGAATTGAGGGTGAGCCGGGCGCAAGAGCCTGCCGTGCTGGGGTGCTTTCGCGTCGGCTCAGGGAGGTATCATGGTCGCGGTCGATCCAAGAATCCTAATGTGGACTGCGGCTTGTGAGATGATCGATCGCGCCGAGCGATTGCATCGTCAATTCTTTCAGCCGATGGCCGCACCGATTCGCGAGCTGAGTTGGGAACCGCCAATCGATATCACGGAGACCGATTCCGAGATTCTAATAACCGTCGCTTTTCCCGGCGTCGACCGGGACGCCGTAAAAGTGACAGTCGATGCCGACGGCGTCTCGGTGGTGGGTTTCCGTCGTCCGAGTGCGATCCCGCGCGGCGGCCGCATTCACCGCCTCGAAATTCCCTACGGAAGGTTCAAACGCCGGATAAGCCTTCCCACCGCGCGGCTCCAGCTTGGCCAATCGGAACTGGCCGATGGATGTCTCATGCTGAAGTTCTCCAAATAGCCTTTCATGGAAGGGCGGCTCGATGTCCGACGTGAGCGACGATTCCGGCACCGCGACAGGTCAACGCAATCCGGTCATTCCTGACGATGCGACGATCATCCTGCCGGTCCGAAACCTGCTGCTGTTCCCGGGCGTCGTGCTGCCACTGACGATCGCTCGGCCGTTTTCGATCGCTGCGGCACAGGAGGCGGTTCGAAGCGGTCGCAAGGTCGGCCTGCTGCTGCAGGATGACCCCAGCATCGAACAACCAGGCCCCGAACATTTGCGGCGCGTTGGTACCATTGCGGAAATCTTGCGCTATGTCACCTCCGAGGACACCCACTATGTCATCTGTCGTGGTTTGCAGCGGTTCCATGTTGAAGAATTCCTCTCCGGCTTTCCATACCTTGTTGCGCGCATTGAGGAGATCGGCATATCCGAAGTGATGACGCCTGATGTCGAGGCGCGGATGCGTCTGCTCAAGACCCGGGCCCGGGAAGCGATCCAGTTGCTGCCGAACCTGCCGCCGGAGATCGCCGCGGCCATCGATAGTCTGGAATCGCCGTCAGCACTCGCCGACTTTCTTGCCGGTATTATCGATATACCGGTCCGCGAGAAGCAGGATCTGATCGAGACGTTCGACGTGACGCAGCTTCTCGACAAGCTGCTGGGGCTGCTGGCGAAGCGAATCCAAGTCCTGCAACTTTCGAAGGAAATCGGCGAACAGACGCAGCAAACTCTATCGTCGCAGCAGCGCGAACACATTCTTCGCGAACAGCTTCGCCAGATCCAAAAGGAACTTGGCGACGACGACGCTAAATCGACGGAACTGAAGGAGCTCGCCGAAAAGATCGAAAAGGCAGGAATGCCCAAGGAAGCCGAGGAGCAGGTCAGGAGGGAGTTGAAACGACTTGAACGCATGCCGGAGGCCGCGGCCGAATACACGATGACGCGGACATATTTCGACTGGTTGATTGAACTGCCCTGGTCCAAGCTCGATCCGGAGCGCATCGATATCCCTGAGGCGCGGCGCATCCTTGATGAGGATCATTACGCCCTTGAGAAAGTGAAGCGGCGCATTCTAGAATATCTAGCGGTGCGCAAGCTCAATCCGGATGGCAAAAGCCCGATACTTTGCTTCGTTGGCCCTCCCGGCGTCGGCAAGACTTCACTTGGTCAAAGTATCGCCCGTGCGACCGATCGCAAATTCGTTCGGCTCAGCCTCGGCGGCGTCCACGACGAAAGCGAGATACGCGGGCACCGGCGAACCTATATTGGCGCGCTGCCCGGGAACGTCATCCAGTCCATCCACAAGGCAGGGACGCGCAATCCGGTGATGATGCTGGACGAACTGGACAAGCTCGGCGCGGGATTTCATGGCGACCCCTCGGCAGCGCTGCTGGAAGTTCTCGATCCCGAGCAAAATGCAACGTTCCGCGACAACTACCTTGCCGTTCCCTTCGATCTATCGACGGTCCTGTTCATTGGCACCGCCAATGTGGTGGACAATATTCCAGCCGCCGTGCGCGACCGGATGGAAATCATCGAGATGCCGGGCTACATCGAGGACGAGAAATTGGCGATCGCGAAGCGCTATCTCATCAAGCGCCAACTGGCACAGGCGGGGCTGACCGAGGAACAATGCAAGATTACCGACGACGTCTTGCTCTCCATCATCCGCGACTATACGCGTGAAGCCGGCGTGCGCAACCTCGAGCGCCACATCGGGGCCATTTGCCGGCACGCCGCGATGCGCATCGCCGAGGGCGACGCGACGGCCGTGGCGGTCACGGTGACGGACCTTCACGCAATCCTGGGGCCGAAACGTTTTGAGCCTGAAATCGCAATGCGCACCAGCGTGCCGGGCGTTGCTACCGGCCTCGCCTGGACCCCCGCGGGGGGCGATATTCTGTTCGTTGAGGCGACCAGCATTCCCGGCCGTGGCAAGCTGATCCTTACGGGCCAGTTGGGCGATGTGATGAAGGAAAGCGCGCAGGCCGCGCTCACGCTGGTCAAGTCGCGCGCCGCCGAATTCGGTATCGATACGATCGCACTACAGAAGTCCGACGTGCACGTTCATGTTCCGGCCGGAGCCATTCCCAAGGATGGACCGAGCGCTGGTGTCGCGATGTTTCTGGCACTCACGTCGCTTCTGACCGGGCGCACGATCCGGAGCGATACGGCGATGACCGGCGAAATCTCGCTGCGCGGTTTAGTGCTTCCGATTGGCGGCGTGAAGGAGAAGGTCCTGGCCGCGATCCAGGCCGGGATCACCACCGTTATGCTTCCAACCCGCAACCGCAAGGACATCGAGGACGTGCCCGAAAAGGCGCGTAGCCGAATTCGCTTCGTCTGGCTTGAGCGCGTTGACGACGCGATCGAGGCTGCCCTCAATCCTCGGGAAACGCAGGAGCCGGGGATGTCTAAAACGACGCACAGGCCGCCGGCGGAAAGGCAGGCGGCGCATTCCCGATAGCCCGCAGGATCGGTCCTGGACCGGCGTCGCATTTAATCTTTGAAATTGACCAACGTCAGGGCGGCGACCGGCAATCGCGTCCATGGAAATGAAGGCCTACCGTGAGATTGCCGTCATGCTCGATCGAACCCGCCATGTCGTCGCTCCCAGACATCACACGATGCATGTGCCGCGCACCATGTTCGCCGCGGCCATCGACCACTTTGGCGGCCCCGAAGCGATCACCCCTCACGCCCTGCGAATACCTGTAGTGGATGCCGGCGAAGTCTTGATCGCCATCGATACCGCGGGCGTTGGCCGATGGGACGCCGATGTCCGGGAAGGGTATTTTGCCGGCCGCAAACCGCATTTTCCGCTCGTTCTCGGGTTCGACGGCGCCGGCGTCGTTGCTGCGGTTGGCTCCCGGGCGTGGCAGCTGAAGGTCGGCGATGAAGTCTATTCCTACAACTGGGCGAATCCGAAGGGCGGATTCTATGCAGAGTATGTTGTGGTGCCCGCCGACAAGGCCGCGCCGATCCCCAGGCGGCTCGATCTACGTCATGCCGGCGCGATCCCTATTACGGGGTTGACCGCACTGCAGGGCATTGACGACGCGCTCGGTTTGAAAAAGGGAGAAACCATCATCATTCATGGCGCCTCGGGAGGTGTGGGAACGCTCGCCGTCCAATTTGCGAGGCTGCGCGGCGCCCGAGTGTTCGCCACTGCATCGGGCAAGGATGGGGTGGAGCTGGTGCGGGAGATGGGTGCGCATGCGGTTGTCGAGGGCAAACGCCCCGATATCGACGATCAAGCGCGCGGTTTTGCACCGGACGGTTTCGATGCCGTACTGGCTCTCGCCGGTGGAGACGCGCTGGAGCGATGCCTGAATGTGCTTCGGCCCGGCGGCCGCGTTGCGCACCCCAATGGCGTCGAGCCTGCGCCCAAGAAGCGGCGCGGCATGACACTAGTTCGATACGACGGTATTTCCGGGGTTCGGGAATTCGAGGGCCTCAACGCCGCGGTGCAGGCCGCGAGGCTCAAGGTTCCGATCGCGGAATGCTATCCCCTCGCCCGGGCTTACAAGGCGCATCAGCGCCTCGCCGAAGGTCACGCGGTCGGAAAAATTATCCTAGCAGTGCACGACTCCTAGTTGCGAGTTGGATCCGCTCACGTCTGTCCTGGGCGCGACGCAAGGCGACAAAGACCGGGCCAAGCCGCTTGCTATCGAGAGGCCCTGCGCGATCGAAGCCGATGCGGACGTACCGGCTGCTGAGCTGGCGTATGAAAGTCTTGTGACAAGGAAGGCCGACCGTCGGCAGACGCGCGGCCAGAATTCGACCGAAACATCTCAGCCATCATTAAAATAGCTCTTTTCCCGGCGGGAGGCTGAGTTTCCGCGATTTTGACAATGGACTTCCGGCATTCATCCAGCAGACTACCTGACATTGCGCTACCCTGTGTTGCCGCCAGCGTAGAAGGAATTTTGGCGATTGCCATTTGGTTCCAAGGCCTTTTCAATTTTTAACTTTATGGCGCTGAAAAAGTAGGCTGACCCAAAGGCCGGCGAAATCCGCGCCGTGCCCATCGTTCGGCGCCCGCGAAGTAATTGCCACGCACGTATCGGCTGAGTGGCGCGAAATACAAGCGTATACTAGGATTTGGGAGCGGGTATGCTTTAGCGCATCGGGCCACGGCAACAGCAATGCCTTTCGCGAGCGACCCATTGCAGGAAGCTCGCACAGGGCACGAACGACCCCAAGAGCCGCGCAGAAGATAGGGAGCGCAGCAGAAAACCGGAATGAGGGCTCATTTCTGCCGCCGCGCCAACTTCTCAGCACGTTCGAACGCCTCGGCATGCTAGCCTCCACGCCTCTGCCAGTTGAATCCAGTGTTGCTTTACCTCCGGATCAAGCCCGTCGCTGCCGGCGCGCCTGCAGCACTCCAGGAACTGCAGATGGCATTGCTTCGGGCTCAAGCGGCCTGAAAACATCTGCGTCACTTCAAGCGTACTCCCGGCAGGAGTCCGTCGGTGCCTGCGATCGGCTTCAACTCGGACCAGTTGGTAAGATCGAAGAAGGTTAATAATACCCCCTCGATCACATTATTCCTACCGCGATAAGGCAGGATGCGATCAGATATTGAGCCGATTTGTCGGAAGGGACGACGCTGCGTTCCATCGTTTGCCCGCGTTCCAGGACCGTGCGAATATCACGCCGCAGGTCGCCGGTCTCGAAATGACTTACGATGTCGGTGAGCGGCCGGCTCCGGTCGGCCGAGATCAAATTGAAGATTGTGGTGACCGCCGGAGTGAAACTGCGGATGATCAGGTCGCCGTCGAGCAGAACCGTAGCGATCTGAGTGCTCTCGAACAGGTTGCGCAAATCAGTGTTGGCGCGGTCGAGTACGTCGATCTTGCTGTTGAGTTCGGTATTAACCGTGTGCAGCTCTTCGTTGACCGATTGCAGCTCCTCCTTGGAGGTCTCCAACTCCTCGTTGGTGGAGGTCTGACGGACACTCGGCATCAGCCCGCGTACCGTCGATCTCCATCGAGCCAATCTGCTGAAAAAGCTCGGCGCCCGGAACGCCGCCGATCTCGTGCATAAAGTCCTCGGCGAATGACGAACGCCAATGGTTCGAAAGTTTTTCGTTTTTGCGCGAAAAAATTAGACTGCCCGTGTTCTCCCGCTCGGCCCAATGCCCAGCAAGTTCCCCGGCACCCGCGCGTTCTGCGGGATCACCACACGGTGAAAATCATTCGCCAACGGGTTATGACGGAGAACACGGTGATTACCTTTCACTTGGCCCGCAAGCGGCCCAACCCAAACGGGCGCGCATTGTTGACGGACGTCAACGCACGCATTGCGGTGCATGCAATAAATACTCTCGCGCTGCAAAAGCAGCAGATCTGACAGAGGTCTAAATAGACCGGCAGCCAAACCGCAGTTGGGAGCATGCCATGGCTAGCACCACAATCAATTCCGCCTCTGACTTTCCGTCGCCGGAAACGCTCGTTCAAAACTGGTGGTTGTTCACGCTTCGAGGCATCTTCGCCATTGTCTTCGGATTACTCGCGCTGATCTTTCCAGGTCCAACGATGCTCTCGCTGGTGATCTTGTTCTCCGCCTATATGTTAGTCGATGGGATCTTCGGAATCATCTCGGCTGTGCGGGCGATCCGCCGCAAGGAGGACCGCTGGGGATTGCTGATATTTGAAGGGCTCATCGATATCGCCGTAGGCATTCTCGCTTTTCTCTGGCCGGGCATTACCGTTGTTGCGTTCGTGTTGCTGGTTGGGGCATGGGCGATTGTCACAGGTGCGGTGATGACGGCTGCGGGCTTCCGGCTGAACGTGAGCCATGGCCGATGGTGGCTGGTTCTGAGCGGACTGTTGTCCCTTGGGTTTGGCACGCTCCTTGTTATCCTTCCGTTGATCGGAGCTGTTGTGCTCACCTGGTGGATCGGAGCGTACGCACTCGCCTTTGGCGTCGCTCTGGTCATATTCTCCTTCAAGCTCCGGTCGCGGCAGCATGAAGGGGTCAGCCCCACTGCGGTCGGAACTGCCGCTTAGGCAGGCCTCGATGAAAACCAAGACAACGCATCATCCAAACCGAAACGGTCGAGCAACCGCCCGGCCGTTGCGAATGGAAACGACCGCGATCGACGAAATCGACGAGAGCCTGATCGAGACTTTTCCCGCGAGCGATCCTCCAACCTGGACATCCTTGACCCGCATCGGCGTTCCCAAGCGAAAAACAACATCTCGTCCCGCGCGAAAACCACGACATCTTTGATCGACACATTGTCATCTTAACGTTGTATGTCAATTGGATACCGCCATTTTGGCGAGCTCCCCTTTTCCAATATGCGGCCAATGTTAATTTGCCATTGCTAACTCAAGCAGACAGGTATCAAATTCATCCGGGATCGCCGCGAAAGTTACTCAAGGCGAACGCAATGCCGTGGACGGAGCCGTTTGCAAAATCCGACGAGCTTCAACGTTGCATCCGCGATCTGGTCGCGCTCTCAACGCTTCCAGCTGCATGGCAGAATTGTGATATGCGCCAAATCGGCAGCAGCGTTGTCGCTGCGCTGATTTCGATGCTCGATGCCGATTTTGTTTTCATTGCGCTTCCCGGCGATGGCAACCAGCTTATCCCCGAACTGACCCGCACTGACTCAAAACTAAATCCCGCAAGCCTCAAACGTGTGCGCGCGATGCTACAGCGCGAAAAGGCAGCGCTCGACAGCAGGCAGGAATTTATTATTAGCGACGCATCCGGTGGCCGTGACCTGCACGTTATGACCGCGCCAATCGGATTCAGTGGCGATGCAGCGCTCGCTGCAGGTTCAATGCGCGGCACCTTTCCGACCAAACCGGAAAAGCTGCTCCTGAATACGGGGGCCAATCAGGCGGCGATCGCGTTCCGGCAGTGGCTGGGAGACGCCGAGAAAAGAAGGTTTACAGCATTGGTGCAGCGAACGACGGATTTCGTCAGCATCGCCTCGCTCAGCGGTCAGGTTCAATATGTTAATCCGGCCGGTCTTCAATTGGTGGGACTTGCCAGCCTCGACCATGCATTGCGGCTTCGCGTGCGTGATTTCATGTCGCCGCAGGACCGGAGCAAGCTGCAGGATGAGCTATGGCCTGAGGTGCTCCGTGCCGGCCGGTGGAAGGGAGAGCTCGAGCTCAGGCATTTTGAATCCGGGAGCCCTATATCCTTCCTGGTCGATTGCTTCAGGATCGACGACCCACGTACCGGAGAGCCGATGAACGTCGCAACGGTCAGCCGCGATCTCAGCGCACAAAAGGATTCAGAAGCGGCGTTGCGTCATCTCAATGAAAGTCTGGAACGACGCGTAGAACAGCGAACATTTGAATTGGCAGAGGCCAACAAACGACTGGTCGCGGAGAAACTTGAACGCGCGCAAGCCGATCTGCGCTTTCAAACATTGCAGAACGATTATTCGCGTGCAGCGCGCATCACGACAGCCGGACAGATGGCCGCCACTCTCGCGCACGAAATCAGCCAGCCACTCACGGCGCTCCTCAAA
>Ga0193726_1001626_pt1 | contig 17005 bp, 16 predicted proteins | sample H2c1metaG_FD_144928 | JGI IMG/M metagenome (GOLD analysis project Ga0193726, IMG submission 144928) | Soil microbial communities from a riparian zone of the East river system, Colorado, United States - H2c1 | ecosystem: Environmental > Terrestrial > Soil > Riparian zone | place: USA: East River... | reverse complement strand
GGTCCTCAGCAGGATCAACGACCAATTGTGGATCGGCGGCGAGCGGGGCTTGCAACGTGTTCGCAGTGGCCACTTCGAATCAATACCGGGCCTGAGCGCGCTCGGCAATGTGACGGGTCTGCTGCAGGCCAAGGACGGCGACCTATGGCTAAACACGTCGATAGCTGGCGTGCACGTCACCAGGCAGGAGCTCACGCGTCCCGATCTAGCTTCCGCGGAGACGCTTGTCTATGAGAAGTTCGACACCCTCGACGGTATGCCCGGAGAGAGCAGGGGAGTCCGTCCCATGCCCACTGTCCTTGAAGGCGATGATGGTCGCATTTGGTTCGAGGCTGACGATCGCTTTTCTTCGATTGATCCAAGTGAGGACTTCAAAAACACGATCGCTCCTGAGGTCATCATCGGAGGCGTCTCGGATGACGCCCGCCGTCGTGAGCCTGCGGCCTCGCTGATGCTGTTTCCGAATGTGCGCAATGTGGCGATCGACTATACGGCGACCAGTCTTTCCATCCCCAGCCGCGTTCGATTCAAGTATCGCCTGGAGAATTTCGATGAAAGTTGGCAAGACGCCGGTTCGCGGCGCACCGCTTACTACAATAACCTACCTCCCGGCAGCTATGTATTCCACGTCATCGCCGCCAATGACGATGGCGTGTGGAATTCGCAGGGTGCCGAGATCTCCCTGACCGTCCCACCGCTCTTTTACCAGACATTATCGTTTCGCATGGTCGTCTTCACGCTTGGGATCCTGCTCCTCGCCGCGTTGTTCTTCGTTCGGATACGGCAAGTCACAGCCAGAGAGCGCAAGCGTCTGGAACAGCGAATGGAGGACCGCCTCAACGAGCGAACCCGAATCGCCCGCGAGCTGCACGACTCACTCTTGCAGGGTTTTCAAGGATTGATGTTCCGGCTGCAGGCTGTCCGGCAGCTGTTGCCGGGACGCGCCGGGGACGCCGCAAAGTCTCTGGAATCCGCGCTGCAACTCGGAGATCAAGCGATCGTTGAGGGGCGGGACGCGGTGGAGAACCTGCGCGCCGCCTCGTTCGACGATCGCGATCTGGCCACGTCGTTGGGAACTTTGGGAGCAGAGCTCGGCGCCGAAATCGAACAACGGTCGGAGCCCCGCTACGGGCTGGTGGTCGAGGGCAGGCCGCGACAACTCATTCCGGCCGTCCGTAACGAGGCTTATCGAATCGTTCGCGAAGCCGCGCGTAACGCATATCGGCACGCGCGCGCCCAGCATATTGAAACCGAAGTTACATTCGGGGATGCAATGTTTAGCATGCGTGTACGGGACGACGGGGTTGGAATCGATCCTCAGACACTAGCGATTGGACGCCGACCCGGGCACTGGGGATTGCCGGGAATGCGCGAACGGAGCGAGAGTCTAGGCGGTCAGCTTAATGTGTGGAGTGAGAGCAATGCGGGTACCGAGGTTGAACTTCGAATACCAGCCGAGATTGCCTACTCGGAGCCCCGTAGATCCTTGTTCGACCGACTCAAAAATCTGTTTACATGATCCGTTTGCGGCCAAACAAACGCGCATCGAACGACCACGCTCCTGGTCCCAACAGAGACAGCGACAAGCAGACTGCCGCGAAGATCAGCAGCGACACATCGAGTCGGTGTCCAAAAATGATGACACCGATCTGAATCGCGGCAGCAGAGACGGCTGCAAGCGGTGTCCATAACCCAATCCAAATCATTACTGCTACGCCATCCACAACACAACGAACAATGAAGCCGGCTGTTTCGGCGAGATCGCCCGTCACATGCGCCATAGAGGCCAGCGAGAGTCCGGCGGAAAATCGAAGAATCAACAGCCCGAGTCCGGGCCACGAATTGGGGAACGTGGAAAAGAGTCTTTGCACGCCCCAGTATGAGGCGGGAGTCCAGCTTCGCGATAACCCTCAAAAGGGTGAGGCTTGCATCACACCAAGGCCGACTACAGCAAGATGATCCCTCGCTTCAGACCGAGGGATACTGCATGGGTTCGGTCTCTGGCACCCAGTTTCGCCAGAATGTTCTTGATATGGGTTTTCGTCGTTTCCTCATTGATGTCCAGCTGAGCGGAAATTGCTTTGTTCGCGTACCCAGAGGCAACCAGTTTGAGGACCTCGATCTCCCGAGCAGTCAGCAGAGCATGCGCCGTGTGCTTCGCCATTTCGGCGGCCACGTCCGCCTGGACCTGCTTCTCGCCGGCAAACACAACGCGAATGGTATTCAGTATCTCCGTACGAACCAGGCTCTTTAGCACGTAAGCCTGCGCGCCGGCCTTCAATGCCCGTTGTGCGAGCACATCGCCCGCGTACGTTGTGAGAACGATGATACGTGCAGACGGTTGTTCTGTTCTGATGGAGATGATGGCATCCAGCCCACTCATATCAGGCATCTGAAGATCCATCAGCGTCACATCAGGATTGAGTTGCCGGTGCAGTTGCACCGCCTCATTCCCGTTTGAAGCCTCTCCCACCATCCGCATGTCGGGTTGCGTGTCAATGAGCGCCGCAATTCCCGAGCGCAACAAGGGATGATCGTCCGCTGAAAGAATGCGAATGAGGCGGGTGTCGTTCGTCATAGCAAGCGCCGGCCAGCCAAACTTGGGATCAATGCTACGCCAGCTTGCGCAGACCTGCACGTTCCACCGCGTTCGCAGGATTCCACAATCCGGCCCTCTCTACGTACAAGCGCGCCTTGATACCTGTGGTCTAGGCTTCGAGACATGCACAAAGGCGTAACCGATCTCTACCAAAGTCCATCTTTTCGCATCCCTCGGTTCGCGGATTTTGCACGCGTGCATTGTTCGCTTACGCACGTGCAATGGTTTTAAGCCGCGCACCCGTGGTTTCCTGTCTCCACAGGTCATGTTCCAGGGTGTCTCAATAGGAGTTTGCCATGTTCTACCGCGAACGTTTCAGGGTCCATGTGTTGGGGCGCTTTCGCTTGCTCGCTGGGAATACCCCCGTCGCCATCCCGCCACGCTTACGCAAGCCGCAGGAGCTGCTGCAGGCCCTGATCGCGTTTGGTGGAACCGAAGTGAGCGCGGGCGTGCTGATCGATGCGCTGTGGCCGGATTCCGAGGGCGATGCAGCTTACCACGCACTCGAAAGCGCACTCTATAGACTGCGCCAGCTGCTTGGTGCACGCGACGCGGTACGCATGGAGGGCGGCAAGGTCAGCCTGAACCGGGATCAGTTGTGGGTCGATGTGTGGCAGTTCGAGGAGGAGCTGCAGCTTCCTCATGATCTGGAGACCAACGACATCGAAAGGATCGGCCGTCTCCGAGTCCTCTACCAAGGGCATTTTCTCCAGCACGAGACCGAAAGGCCGTGGGTCTTGAAGGCGCGCCAGGGGCTGCGTGATCGTTTGCTGCGCGCCATCCGCGATGCCGCGCGTGAGTGCGAACGCGCGCGCCGCTGGGAGGATGCTGCGAACTTGTATCGATCCGGGATCGAGCTCGACTCACTCAACGAGAGTCTGTATCGGGGCTTGATGCTCTGCCACCAAGAGCTCGGAGATCACAGCGAGGCGCTGCAGGCGTACAGGCGTTGTCGCGAGTTGCTGACGCGCTTCCTCGGCATTCCGCCAAACGCCAAGACGCAAGCCCTCTATCACAGCGTGCGCGAGCGGGCTGTGAGCGCATACACGTAGGCCGCGGTGAGGCCGCCATGCGTCTGTTCAAGCGAGGAGACAACCATGATGTTAGTTTCTCAGTGTGTGAGCGTGCGCTATCTGGCCGACCACGCAGTTGTGACTGTCTCCTGGTCGGGGACCAAGAACCCCCGTTGGGTTCGCACCTTGTCACACCTCGGCGCGGATATCTGCATCACGGCATCTACGTCGGTGCTCGCAAGGTCGTTCACTACGCGGGGCTCGGGCACGGTCTGCGCAGAGGACCGGTGGAAGAAGTTCCTTTCGCTCATTTCGCGCGCGGACATCGCGTCTGGGTGAGATCGGACGCGCCATCCGATTTCGACGTTCGAGAGGTCATCTGCCGAGCACGATCGCGTGTGGGGGAAGACCACTATCGGCTGTTGACCAACAACTGTGAGCACTTCTCCGAATGGTGTCTGCGCGGCACGGCTCGAAGCTTCCAGGTCGAAGCCTGGCTTGCACGTCCCGGAATTACGCTGCTTGCAGCACTCCGCCTGATCATCCGTGTGCCGATGTCCTCGGTTTTGCGGTGCGCGAGCTAACAGGGTTCCAGCCGTCAAGCCTTCTCGATGACCACCGGCTTGGCTATGCCGGGATGGACGAGTTCGGCGACCCGTTCCTCAATGGCGTCATGTCGTGTCTGTCGCCAAGAAGACGGCGTCTCACCGACGATGCGCCGGAACGAGCGGGTGAAATGCGACTGATCGCTCATGCCGCAGCTCAGGGCAATCTCACTCAGTGAGGCACCCGTCGTGAGCATGAGACCTTGAGCGAACTCGACGCGCCGCTGCCTGATCCAGACGCGGGCAGGCACGCCGAAGGTCTGCTTGAACGCGCGACAGAAGTGACCGACGCTGACGTGGAGCGTCGCCGCCAGGTCTTTGATGACGATTTTGCCGGCGAGATTGGCATCGACATACGCCGCGAGCCGCCGCGACTGCCACGCCGCAAAACCGCCGCGCGGGATCTGCCTTGGGCCTCGGTCGCTGTTCTGACTCGTAACCCTCGGTCCCGGATATCCGTCCAGTAGCGCTACGGCACGGGCGATATGTGCTCTGGTGCCGTGGCTGTCACCCTCCATCGCGCGACACGCAGCCTCGACGAGTTGAGCGGACACCACCGATAGATCGCGCGATGGCTTGCGTCGGACTTCATGCCGATGCGCGCCAGTATCGGCTGCACCCTCGAACATCGGCGCAGCACTCTGGGTCGCGGTTGGAGCAGGTTCGCGATCGAACGTAGTCACTCCTGCAGTGTGCGCGACTGCCTTGCGTCGTGGAGTCCCCCTTCCGGGGGGCTGACCGCCACAGCAATTGCGGTCGTGAAACCGCGCGAGTGACGAAGGCATATGCAGGCGTCCGGTAGAGGCTCCGGCACCTAAGGCCACTGCGCCGACGTTGCAACATGCTCGGTCTCAAGACGCAATGTTGAAACCGCCATTTGTGCAGCCGTGCCGGATTTAGCGGTCGACACAGCTTCGGCAACTGATGGGAGCGCGCTGTTCTCGGCCGTCGCCTGAGCCGCTCGATCTGACCAATCGCCGAGTGACGCAACTGCCTGTGCATCGACGTCGCGCGCGAGCGGCTCGCTCGTGGCGACGAAAGCGGCGCCGGCCAATCGTTCGATGCTGCCCAGGTCAGGCAAATGCGTCTGCCGCGGCAGCATCTCCATCTCGAATTGGCTGAGCGCTTTGAAGTTGTCTGCCCGAGCCAGAGCCTCAACCGTGTTCTGTCTGTTCGTTTCAGCGTTCTGGGGCGATCTCAGGAGCGCAGCGATAGCACGCAGCGCATCCGCCAACGCGCCGCGCAGCCTGGTGATTGCCGACTCGGGCCATAGGCTGCTGAACACGAGTGTCATCACGACATTGCCCAAGAGGATGCCGACGACCCGGTCTCGCAGCACGGTCAGGTCATTGGCAGGCGAGTACGTTTGCAACAGCCCCATGAAGAACGCCAAAGCGATCTGCATGCCGGCGTAGGACAAGCGCTCGCTGCTGGTGGTGACCCAACCTGCGAACAGCGCGATAACCGCAGTGAGCGCGCACAACTGTCCGATGTCAGTGAAGTGGGGAAGCAAGAATACGATCGACAGTCCCGCAAGCAATCCACCGATAAGCGCTCCCGAGAGTCGCAGCGTGAGCTTGTGAACCGTTTCACCGACGCTTCCGAGCGCGACGAAGAAGACGGTAACGATCGAAGTTAGCAAACCGGGCCAATCGAGCATTGTGTATACGCTGTACACGATCATGATCGCGATGGTCGTTTTCAGCGCGAACTGCCAGTGAGCGGGATTGCTCAACGCATCGGGCACGAACAACTGCCGTGGCTTGTGCCCAGCGTGAGCAGGTTGACGCGCAGGTGTACGAGATAGCTCGCGTTGCAACTCAGCGAAGGCGTGAGTCGCTGCAAGCGCTTCCGGCGTCGACTCCGTTTCAGGAGGCGCTTCGGCCACTAGGCTCTGCCGCTCCAATGCGCTAAGGCAGCCTCGAACCAGATTGGACAGACGTGTTCGTTCGCGCGACGGTATCGGGTCCGGATAGGCCTCGAGAATGACCAATGCGTCCAGCAATCGCTGAATCGCATGCGGATTTCGCGACTTTTCGATGAGCGGCACCAGGATCGCGCGCCATTGTGCGAGCCGCCCAGCGATTTCGCCACGGGTTAGCGCGGCCTCGAGCTCTCTGAGGACCTTGCTAACGCCGCGCTCGGCCACTGCCGCTCCTTGGGGGCCAAAGAGCAGATTTATCACTGTCATCGTGAACGCGGGCACGACCACGACCACCCATAACCACAGGGTCGTTCGCGTGAAGACTTCCGGATTTGGCACTTCGTCGACGACCGACTGCATCGTAACGACTATGAAGCCGGCGAGGAAGGAAATGGGGCCAAGCGCGAAGGTGCGAACGCTGAACATTGCCAGGAAGGTCGTCAGGGCCATTGCGGGCAAGCGGATTGCGGGATCGCCCAAGGAGATCTGCGCGAGACCCAACGAGAGAATGACGGCAACGGTGATGGCGAGTCCCCCGGCCACGGCCATCGTCACAGTCGCGGCGCTGTCGTCCTTGCTCGTCAAGAAGACCATATAGGCCATGTACGCGGCAAGCGGAATGCGAAACACCATGGCAATCGCAACCGTGATCGTGCAGGCCGCCGCGATGCGCGCGGCGGCGAGCCAGCGGCCTTCTCTTGGCGCGAGTTCTTGCGCAAGAAACGCGATAAACGGCGTACTGCGCTCCACGCGTCTAGCCCCGAATACTGCGCGAAGGAGAGCAGCTGCGGCCGCTGATCATGCAGGCCAACAAGCACGCTTCGGCGAGCGTCAGCATGTGCCGAGTGGCGCGTGGACCGGCGCCGCAGCTTGGAGCATCGAGTTCATTCACGCCGCTATTGTGTGCGTGGTTGATGGCGCCAAGAGTCCCCTATTTGGGGGAGGCTTGTGAATCAATGCGTCGGCGGAGCAAAGGCCATCACCAGGCTGCTGGCCGTCGCCATGGGCCCTGCGTAGGTTGGCTGTACGTTACCCCAACGGCGACAGCCGCTGAAAGGCGCCAATCCCATAAGGAATCCCCATCATCGGATCCGCACCTCGCGAGCGAGCGCCGTGCGCGTGAGACCGCGCGAGTGGTGAGTTTACGGTGAGTCGGAACGCGGCAATGTGTGCCTCACAGAACCAAACCAACCTCATTGTCAATCGACCCAGAAAGGAAAACTTCCATGCCGAAAGCTCAAGCAACTCCCGGGAGAACACTGCTCTCTCCGACCGATCACACCTTGATCATGATCGATCACCAGTCGCAGATGTCATTTGCGACCAAGTCGATCGACGCGGTCCTGCTGCGGAACAATTGCGCGCTCGTCGCGAAGGCGGCGCGGGAGTTCAAGGTCTCCACGATTTTGACGACGGTTGCCGAGAAGAGCTTCTCTGGACCGATCTATGAGGAGATTCGCTCGGTTTTCCCAAAGGACGAAGTCATCGATCGCACCTCGATGAATACGTGGGAAGACGCGCGCATCGCGAAGCGGGTCAATGAGATCGGCAAAGGGCGGCTCGTTTTAGCAGGCCTGTGGACCAGCGTGTGCATCGTCGGCCCTGCGCTCTCCGCGCTCGATCAGGGATTCGAGGTGTATGTCATCGCCGATGCCTGCGGGGATGTTTCCCAGGAGGCGCACGAGCGCGCCATGGATCGCGTGGTGCAGGCCGGGGCGCGACCGATGACCTCGCTGCAGTACTTGCTCGAGCTGCAGCGCGATTGGGCGCGCAGTGAGACTTACGTGGAGACGACCGGCATCGCCCGCGTGCACGGCGGCGCCTATGGACTCGGCGTGATCTACGCCAAGACTATGTTCGGTACTTCCGAAGGGCACTAGCTCGAATGCGTTGTCGGAGGCGCCTGTCATGAAGATCTATGTGTTGTCGCTCGGTGTGGGCCTGCTGGTCGGTGTGATCTACGGTGTGTTGAACGTGCGTTCGCCCGCGCCGCCGGTGATCGCGCTGGTGGGACTGTTGGGCATCTTGATCGGCGAGCAACTCGTTCCGCTAGCCAAGCGTCTGGTTTCGAGCGAGCCCGTCTCGACTGCGTGGGTACGTGAACAGTGCGTGCCACACATCTTCGGCCGGCTTCCAGGGAAAGCCGGGGAATCCCTTCCGCCCAAAAACATCGACGCCAATGTGAATCGCACCCTACCCGGAGATTTTTGAATGGCTGCAGACTTGATTCTCTATAACGGACGCATTAGCACGCTTGATCCTGGCAATACGAGCCCGGAGGCAGTGGCGATCGCGGATGGACGCTTTCTCTCCGTCGGACGTGCGCGGGATGTGGAAGCGACGGCCGGCGCGACAACCAAACGTATCGACTTGCAAGGCCGCCGCGTCATTCCGGGGTTGATCGACAGTCACATGCACATCATTCGCAGCGGGCTCAGCTACAACCTGGAGCTGCGATGGGACGGCGTGCGCTCGTTATCGATGGCGCTGCAGATGCTCAAGGCACAAGTGGATCGCACGCCGGCACCACAATGGGTGCGCGTCGTCGGCGGATTCACGGAACATCAGTTTGCAGAGAAACGACTTCCCACGATTGACGAACTGAATGCCATCGCCCCGGATACTCCGGTGTTCATTCTGCATCTGTACGATCGGGCGCTGCTGAATGGCGCGGCGCTTCGTGCGGTGGGCTATAACAAAGCCACGCCGAACCCGCCGGGCGGGGAGATCGTGCGCGATCGCAATGGCAATCCGTCCGGCCTGCTTTTGGCTCAGCCTAACGCGGCCATTCTGTATGCAACGCTTGCGAAGGGCCCGAAGTTGCCCGAGGAGTACCAGAAGAACTCCAGCCGCCATTTCATGCGAGAGGTAAATCGACTCGGTGTAACAGGCGTCATCGACGCTGGCGGTGGATTTCAGAATTACCCGGAAGACTACCGCATCATCGAAGAGCTGCACGCCGCCGGGGAGTTGACCGTCCGCATTGCATACAACCTGTTTACGCAGAAGCCAAAAGAGGAACTCGCGGATTTTCGCAACTGGGCGGGCAAGGTGAGTCCGGGGCAGGGCGACGACTTTTATCGCCACAATGGGGCGGGCGAGATGCTCGTCTACAGCGCTGCGGACTTCGAAGATTTTCGCGTCGCGCGTCCCGATCTGCCTGCCTCGATGGAGACCGATCTGGAGCCCGTCGTTAGATTGCTGGCTGAGCGTCGTTGGCCATGGCGGCTGCATGCGACCTACGACGAGACGATCTCCCGTGCCCTCGATGTCTACGAGAGGGTCAACCGCGACATTCCATTCAACGGGCTGCATTGGTTCTTCGATCACTGCGAAACGATCTCGGATCGCAATATCGACCGCATCGCCGAACTCGGCGGCGGTATCGCCATTCAGCATCGCATGGCGTTCCAAGGGGAATACTTCGTCGAGCGCTACGGGCGCGGGCTGAAGTTGTATCGTGCGTCGCAGACACTGGATCGCGAGCAGGCGCTGCGCCTGTGGACCGAAGCGAACACCTGGTTCTCCGGCGAGGGCGGCAAGAAGGGTCAGATCAAAGTAGGGCAGCTCGCCGATCTCGTGGTGTTGTCGGATGATTACTTCAACGTGCCCGAAGAGGGGATTGCGGACATCACGTCGGTCCTGACGTTGCTCGGAGGCGTACCTGTGCACGCTTCCGATGAATTCTCAGATCTCGCGCCGCCGCTGCCCCCGGCCATGCCGGACTGGTCGCCCGTCAATTACTACGGCGGCTATCAGAGCCCAACTGAGGCAACGGCAGCGTCTGTGGCTGGGCCAGGTGCGCAGCGTGTAATAGCCCACCGCTGCCACGATTCGCATCCTCATACGCGACAGCCAGCGCTTTGGGGCGACCTCGGCTGCGCGTGCTGGGCATTCTGATGGGTATTAACATGAGCGCTGTATCTAACCGGCTGTCTCGATTCGCCACGCCTGCAGTGCGATGGGTTGCACTGCTTGGGCTGTGTGCCGCGTACTTGCAGGGTGGCATTGTGAAGTTGACGAACGTCAACGGTGCCGTCGCCGAGATGAATCACTTCGGTGTCTCGCCGGCGATGCCTTTTGCGATCGCCGTGATTGCGTTGGAACTCGTCGCATCCATCGCCATCCTGACCGGATACTGGCGCTGGCTCGGCGCGCTTGCGCTGGGTGCGTTCACCGTCGCCGCGACGTTCATGGCCAATCGGTACTGGGAGCTTGGGCCGGCGGAACGATTCGGCGTAGAAAATTCTTTTTACGAGCATCTGGGACTCGCCGGCGGCTTTCTCCTGGTTGCGTGGCACGACTTGCGTGACCGGCCGCTGCGTCCATGAGGCGACGCCTCTCTTGACCGTTGGATGTTGATTAAGGAGTTATCCATGCATCGTCGATTCGCACTCGCTCTCCTCGCCGCCGCATTGATGTCGGCGGCCAACCTCGCATACAGCGCGACGACGCCGGCATCGGCCTCCCCGGCGGTGGCGGTGGGGCCGCAATACGACACGACCCACGTGTACGTCGCGCCCGCCGACGTCGACCGATTCGTCGCGAGTTTTCTCGCGACCTTTGGCGGTCAAAGCACCAAGCAGGTGGTGGCCACGGTAACGCCGACGCCCAGCAGTACGACCTCGCAGCTCCTGCAAACCCCCGTCGGGACAGTGTCCGTCTTCGGCTTCAAGACGCCGATTCCCTTTCCCTTCGGCGCAGAGCGGACCGGCTACCTCGTCTCCGACATGGACGTCGCGATCAAGGCCGCGCGCGCCGCGGGTGCGGACGTTCTGGTCGAGCCATTCCCCGACCCTATCGGCCGGGACGCAGTCATCCAGTGGCCGGGGGGCGTGAACACGCAGATCTACTGGCACACGACGCCGCCGTCGTATGCGCCGTTTCAGGCCGTGCCGGAAAACCGCGTCTATATATCGCCGCTGCGCAGCGCCGCCTTCGTGAAGAGCTATCTTAGGTTCTCGCACGGCAAGGTCGTCTCTGACGACGCGAAGGCGCCGGGCGTCGAGATCGGCCGGGCCGGCGACACCTACCGGCGCATCCGCATCGAGTCCACCTTCGGCAAACTGACAGCCTTCGTGACCGACGGTCATTTGCCTTACCCCTACGGTCGGGAACTGACCGGCTACGGGGTCACGAATCTCAGTGAAACGCTGGCCAAGGCCACGAGCGCCAGTGTGACCGTGTTGGTGGAGCCGTATCGCAGCGAGGATCGTGAATCGGCGATGGTCCTGTTCCCCGGAGGCTACATCGCCGAAATTCATTCGACCGGCAAATGAATCGATGCTCCGCACGACTCAAGATCTATGCCTGCATTGCCGCCCTGATGTTATCGCGCGGTGGTGCGGCGGGAGCCGACCAGTCAATCCAAGCGGATGACCGAGCGCCCACGCGGCCGGCCATTTTGTTCAATCGCTGGCAGGAGGACTGGTCGGTGCTCGCGGATCCCCGCGTCCCACGAGAGCCGTTCGATAGCCTCAAATACATTCCCTTATCCGCCGACGATCCGAAAACCTATTTGTCATTGGGCGCGGGGCTTCGCGAGCGGTTCGAGGCCAATGATGCCACGAGCTTTGGCGTTGGCACCAACCGCAATCAAGACTATGTCATTAGCCGTGCGGAGGTAAGTGCGGACCTTCGCGTGGCCGGGCAATTCCAATTGTTTGTCCAACTTCAGAAGGAGAATGCGTTCGACAAGAAGATCTTGACGCCGGTGGACCAAGACCGGCTGGACCTCGAACAGGCATTCATCGCCTTGGTAGAACCCCTCGCCGGGGGAACACTGAAGATTCGCTTAGGGCGGCAACAATTTGGCTTTGACCTGCAGCGATTCGTCTCTGTCCGGGACGGCCCCAATGTGCGCCAGTCCTATGATGCCGCATGGGTCGACTATGAGCATGGACCATGGCGATACATCGCGTTTTACAGCCATCCGGTTCAAGATCGCGACCTGCGGCCATTCGATGACAACAGCAACAACCAGCTGACCTACGGCGGCTTTCGTGTCGAGCGCAAGATCACGAACTCCGCCAATTTATCCGCGTACATATCGCGGTTTACACAAGACGGCGCAAGATTTCCGGGCGCCCACGGCTATGAGCGACGCGACATCGTCGATGTGCGCTTTGCAGGCACCAAGGGCTCGTTTGATTGGGACGTGGAGGCAATGAACCAGGTGGGCCGGATCGGCCTCCAGGATATCGAGGCGTGGGCGTTCGGATCGCTGGCGGGATATACGCTGAGAGACCTGCCGTGGACGCCGCGTCTCGGAATTCAAGTGGATGCCTCCTCGGGCGATAGGAGTCCGACGGATAACCGGCTCAATACCTTCAATCCGCTCTTTCCCAACGGCTATTACGTGACGCTTGCCGGCTATACGGGTTACGTGAATTTCATCCACGTGAAGCCCTCGGTGACAGTGCATCCGCTAGCAAAGCTCAAACTGATGGGAGCCGTTGGAATGCAATGGCGCGAGACCACGGCGGATGCGGTGTACACGCAGCCAGACATTCCCGTTGCGGGCACGGTTGGGCGTCCCGGCCGTTATACCGGGACTTATGGTCAGATTCGTGCAGATTATGCGCTCAACCCGCACGTATCCATGGCGCTCGAGGTCGTGCATTTTGCGATTGCCGATGCCGTTCGCGGGGCGGGCGGACATGACAGCAACTACGTTGGCGCAGAATTCAAATACGGATGGTAGAACGAGATGAAACCCACTCTTCCCACGCTTCTGAGCTTCAATGGTGGTTACGTCGATACCGCTGGATACTTATCGTTGCAAGGCCTATTCACTGCGCACGTCACCGGTAATTTCGTAACCATCGGAGCCGCGCTGGTATTCGGAACCTCAGGTCTGGTCGCCAAGCTGCTGGCGCTGCCGGTGTTCTGCATGGTGATCATCGTGACGCGGCTGATTAGTTTCATCTTGCCGGCACGCTGGGCGGCTTTTGAAACGATGCTTAACCTGAAGCTGCTCCTGCTGATTGTTGCTGCCGTACTTGCGATCGCGATGGGGCCATTCGCCAATGGCAACGGCGCGCCCGCGATCATAGTGGGCATGACGCTGGTCTCGGCCATGGCAATTCAAAACGCGGCGAATCGTATTCACTTAAGTGCTGCTCCGCCAACGACTATCATGACCGGTACAACGACTCAGATCATGATCGATATTGCGGATTTGATTCGCGGCGTGCCGGGGGCTGCGCGCGACGTCATCAGATCCCGGTTAAGACGCATGTGTGTCGCCGTCGCAAGTTTCGCCGTGGGCGCCGCAGCCGCTGCGATGCTCTTCCATGCGATCGGCAGCTGGTGTTTCGCGTTGCCGCCGGTTGTCGCATTCTTAGCCAGGATCTCCGCCAAGTCTTCGCTGAGCGCTCCGACCGGTACGCCGGGGCCGCAAGCCCCGCACTGAAGTCAGTCGGATTTGGCGGAGGGGCGCAACGCCGCGACCTTTGGAGCTTCAATGGGCTTGGCGTCGTTACCCCTGTGTGACGGCGATAGCTGCAAGCGCATCCACCTTCAGAAAATCCCGCCGGTTGTAGCGCGAGGTAGTACTCATGCGGTCGTTCCTCCCGAGTGGCATGACCGTGCCGCGCCAAGGAGGTTGCCACGCTCAGGACTTCGCGAAAGCCCCCCATTGGGGGGATTGGGAAGGACACGAGACTTCCACAGAATTCCTACGCATGTCTAACCGCGCCAGTGGACACCGATGGAGTACGTGATGCACGCCGCAAGCCCCGATCGGATGTCACTGGAGGTCACCAGAACACCAAGGGCATCTGCAATGTGGCTGCGAGCAATTTCGATGACGAGTGCCGCCACGCTGTTGGCGTCATGTAACGAGGGGGTGCTCGATCCGCACGGTCCCGTGGGCAAGGCAGAGCGAGTCATTCTCTACGATTCGACCGCGATCATGCTGGCCGTCGTCATTCCGGTGATCGTGCTCACGCTGGTATTTGCATGGTGGTTTCGAGCCAAAAATAAGCGGGCGCGTTACCGGCCGGACTGGGAATATTCTGGTCGGATCGAGATGATTATCTGGTCCATTCCAGCCCTCATAGTCCTGTTTCTCGGCGGCATCGCGTGGACGGGGTCACACGACCTCGATCCCCCGCTGCCGCTGGCGGAATCTACGGCACCGCTCGATATCGAAGTCATCTCCCTCGACTGGCGCTGGCTTTTTATCTATCCGCATGAGGGGATCGCGAGCTTGAACCGTTTGGTTGTCCCGGCGGGAGTGCCGCTGCGATTTCGCCTGACCTCGACGACGGTCATGAACAGCTTTTTCGTGCCTCAGTTGGGCAGTCAGATCTATACGATGCCGAACATGGTCACGCGGCTCAATTTGGAGGCCGACCAACCCGGCACTTACGAGGGTCTCTCAGCGCAGTTCAGCGGCGACGGCTTCTCCGACATGCGCTTCGATCTTGTGTCGACCGAAGCGGAGGCCTTCAAGGACTGGGTCAACACGACCAAGACGCAGGGCGGCGTCCTTGATTCGACAACATTCGAGGAGCTGGTGAAGCCCGCCAAGGCCGACGGAACGCGAACCTACTCGCAGGTGAGCGAGGGTCTGTTCGATAAGATTTCGTTAGGGTCTATGGCGGCTGTCTCGCCGCAACGAGGGCAGTAATATGTTTGGCAGACTCACCTGGGCGGCAATTCCCTTCGACCAGCCGGTCGTCATGATCGCGTCTGGCACAGTCGGTTTCGTCATCTTTTGCGTGTTGGCGCTGGTGACGGTCAAAGGCTGGTGGCCTTACCTTTGGCGCGAATGGATCACCAGCGTCGATCACAAGCGCATCGGCGTGATGTACATAGGCTTGGCGCTCCTGATGCTGGTGCGCGGCTTCTCCGACGCCATGTTGATGCGCAGCCAACTGGCCCTGGCCGCCGGTCACGCACAGGGGTATCTGCCGCCCGAGCATTACGATCAGATCTTCTCGGCGCACGGCACCATCATGATCTTCTTTGTGGCCATGCCGTTCGTTATCGGGCTCATGAATTTCGTCTTGCCGCTGCAGCTTGGCGTGCGCGATGTCGCATTTCCGGTGCTGAACTCCGTCGGCTTCTGGCTGTCCGCGGCGGGAGTGTTGTTGGTCAACGTGTCGCTCGTGGTCGGCGAGTTTTCCCGCGCCGGCTGGCTTGCCTATCCGCCGTTGAGTGAAATCGCGTACTCCCCGGGGGTCGGCGTCGACTATTACCTCTGGTCCTTGCAAATTGCGGGTTTAGGAACGTTGTTATCAGGCATCAATCTCACGACCACCATCTTGAAATTGCGGGCGCCGGGGATGGGTTACCGCCAAATGCCGATCTTTTGTTGGACCGCGCTCGCCTCGAATCTGCTGATCGTCGCGGCTTTTCCGATCTTGACGGCGACTTTTGCGATGCTGCTGCTCGATCGCTATTGCGGTTTTCATTTCTTTACCAACGATCTGGGCGGCAATCCGATGATGTACGTCAACCTCATCTGGTGTTGGGGCCACCCGGAGGTTTACATCTTGATACTGCCCGCGTTCGGGGTGTTCTCGGAGGTGGTCGCGACCTTTTCGGGTAAGCCCTTGTTCGGCCGCCGCTCGATGGTGATGGCAACGATGGTGATCTGCGTGCTGTCCTTCCTGGTCTGGCTACATCATTTTTTCACCATGGGCGCCGGCGCAGACGTGAACGCCTTCTTCGGCGTCATGACAATGCTCATCGCGGTGCCGACGGGTGTGAAGGTTTTCAATTGGCTGTTCACTCTCTACGGTGGCCGCATCCGTTTCACGGTACCCGTTTATTGGGCAATCGGGTTCATGGTGACCTTTGTCATCGGGGGTATGACCGGTGTCCTCATGGCGATCCCACCGGCCGACTTTGTTCTACACAACAGTCTGTTTTTGATCGCGCACTTTCACAATGTGATCATTGGCGGCGTTGTCTTCGGTGTCATGGCGGGCATCACCTATTGGTTTCCGAAGGCGTTTGGCTTCACGCTGAATGAGCGGCTTGGTAAATCGGTGTTCTGGTGCTGGTTCATCGGCTTCTACCTCGCCTTTATGCCGCTCTACGTGCTGGGACTGATGGGCGCGACGCGGCGCATGCAGCATTATTCGAACATGCATTGGCAGCCGCTCATGCTCGTCGCTCTCGCGGGCGCAATACTGATTCTCTTAGGCATCGCGCTGACTGGCGTGCAGCTCGCCGTGAGTATTCGCCGGCGCGAACTTAATCGCGATGCGACGGGGGATCCGTGGAACGGCCGTACGCTCGAGTGGTCGACCCCGTCCCCGCCGCCGGCGTGGAACTTCTCGCAGCTGCCTCCAGTGGGCCGCGCGGACGCGTTCTGGGCCATGAAACAACAGCGCGGGACTGCGCAGGATCGCAAGAAGCGGACCTATGAAACGATCCACATCCCTCGCAATAATCCGACGGGCTTCTTTCTCGCCTTCTTTGCGGTATTACTGGGATTCTCCCTCATCTGGCGCATCTGGTGGGGCGCCGGATTGGGACTTCTGGGGTTGCTTGTCGTTTGTCTCATGCAGGCGTGGCGCACCGATGGCGAGATCGAGGTACCCGCAGAAAAGGTCGCCGCCTATGAGCGGCTCCATGGGCTGAAGGAGAGCGTGGTATGAGCGCAGCGGAGCAAGTGCTCGCGAGCAGCGATGCGGTGCCGCTGTCGCTTCGGGGTCCTGCGCCAACGCGCGTGGTTGCGGGATACGGTTTTTGGCTGTTCTTGCTGTCCGACATCATTATTTTCGCCGCGCTCTTTGCCGCTTACGCGGTACTTTCGGGCGAAAGCGCCGGCGGCCCTACGGCTGCGGACCTGTTCGATAAGAGGCATGTGCTGATCGAGACCGCTTGCTTGCTGGCCCGAGCGTCA
>Ga0193726_1001625_pt1 | contig 17005 bp, 13 predicted proteins | sample H2c1metaG_FD_144928 | JGI IMG/M metagenome (GOLD analysis project Ga0193726, IMG submission 144928) | Soil microbial communities from a riparian zone of the East river system, Colorado, United States - H2c1 | ecosystem: Environmental > Terrestrial > Soil > Riparian zone | place: USA: East River... | reverse complement strand
AGCGTTTTCTTCGGCACCATCAACTCGAGGCCGAGCGCCTCGATCATATGACGACCGGCGAATTGATTGCCTTTGAGATCGATCCGTTGCTGGAGAAAATCTCGCGCGGTGGGCTTTTGAGCCTAACGAGATCGGAGCGTCGCGCCCTCGCACGCGCGCGGATGAAAATCCTGCAGAAGGACGGCGGCGTGTAGAGCGTCCGCGAGCGGATCCGCCTTCGCTCAAGCTTCCGCCGACGGACAAGGCCAAGGCGTGACAAGCCGGCGCGGCAGGCAAGTTCGTCTTTCGCCGCGCTGGTGATCGACCCGAATTCGCGCCATGTTCGGCGCGATGCCTGAAGACGAAGCGTGGATAGCGAAATTGGCTGGCAGCTCCATCGACCCTTCACGGGTCGAGACAGCGCTGCTTGGCCTTTCTCGCGCCTGGACTGGGAAGGCGCCCCCACTCCGGGAAGTCGTTAAATCATTCCCTCTCGGCCAGGAAAATCTGATCCACCTGCTGGCGGTTTCGGATGTCAGCGCTCAGCGGCTTCAGACCGAACCTGACATTCTTGCCTGGCTCGGCCGGAAAGAGATCGTGATGGCGCCGCGCGGCTACGCCGACATGTTGCGCGACTTGCAGCGCGTCGCTGGAGAATCGCTCGCGGCCAACAACTTCCACGCATTGCGAATCTGGAAGGCGCGCGAAATGGTCCGGATCGCTTTGCGCGAAATCGCAAACGCCGCGCGGCTCGAACAGACGACGGCCGAGTTGTCGCAGATCGCGGAGATTTGCATTCGATCTGTTTACGACCACTGGAACACGGAATTCAGGACCAAGCACGGCTCGCCAACAAGTGAGTTTACCATCCTTGCGCTCGGTAAACTGGGTGGACGAGAGCTCAATTACAGCTCCGACGTTGACCTGATTTTTGTCTACGGCGAAGAAGGCGAGCTTTCGCCGCGCCTTTCTTATCACGAATTCTTCAACCGGCTGGGACAGAAAATTCTGCAGACTTTTTCAGCTCCGTCTCCCGAGGGAGTTTTTCTCCGCGTTGATCTTCGGCTTCGCCCTGAAGGATCGGCCGGCCCGCTCGCCCGATCGCTTGAGAGCATGGAGCATTATTACGGCGGATTCGGCGAGACGTGGGAGCGCCTGGCCTTAATCAAGGCGCGGCACATCGGGGGAAGCCCTGAGACGGCCTACGAATTCCTCAGACAGCATCAACCGTTCATTTATCCAAAGAGCCCGACGCCTGATCTTCTCGGAGAGATCGCCAACATCAAGAAGCGCATCGAGCGCGACGTGGTCGGCGCAGAGGATTTGCATCGCAACGTGAAACTCGGCCGCGGCGGGATCCGCGAGATCGAATTCGTGGTTCAAACGCTCCAGTTCATTCACGGCGCGCGCCATGCCTTCCTCCAGGAACCCGGGACCCTAAAGGCGCTGCGCGGCCTGGCAGAACTGGAGCTGATTCCGCGGCAGGAAATTCTCGAACTCGATCGCGCATACCGTTTTCTCCGGAACACGGAGCACCGCCTTCAAATTCGCGCGGAACAGCAGACTCACACTGTTCCAACGGACGCTAACGATCTCGGACACCTTTCACGCAGCCTCGGTTTTGCCGACTCGGAGAAGTTCTCGCGCGCGCTTCACGCGGAAATGGACGCAGTGCGATCGATCTTCGACCGCGTCATCGCGGCCGCTCCGGAGGGAGGTTCGCGTGACCCAGTGAGTTTTGAGTTTTTCAGTAATCCGACGCAGGCGGAGAAGAATGCGCTGGCCGCGCTGCAGGGGCCTGATGCGCGCCACGTTTCCGCACGCACACGGCAGGTCTACGCGAAGCTGCGCCCGTTGCTTTTCGAACAACTTCGAAAGGTGGCCGATCCCGACGCCGCCCTGACTCACTTTGTTCGCTTCGTCGAGGCCTACGGGATGCGAGGCACACTTTTCGAGCTTCTGGTCACCAATCCAAGGCTTCTCGAACTCCTGGTTCGTATTTTCGACTTGAGCCGATTCGGAGCGAATCTTCTCATTCGACGCCCGCAATTCCTTGAAGAGGTAACCCGGGACGAAAGGTTGGGCCGCGCCATCGATGTGACCGAACATCTTGAGCGATTGAAGACGCTGTCCGAGAAGACCGACAATCTTGAAGCGCTCCGAGGTTACCGCCAGCGACAGTGGCTTCGGATATTACTGCGTGACGTTCTCGGATGGGTGGAAGACGAGGCTCTCTGCAGTGAGCTCTCGGCGCTGGCGGACGCGTGTCTTATTTTCGCAACAAAGGCGCTCGGCGGCGAAGACCTCACCGTTGTTGCGATGGGAAAATTCGGAGGATCTGAAATCAGTTACGGCGCAGACCTCGATGTTCTCTTTGTCGGCGGGGAGCCGGCCGCGGCCCAACGAATCATGGCTGCCTTCAGCACGCCGACTGCGGAAGGAAGCTTGCCGCGCGTCGACGCGCGTCTCCGGCCGGAAGGTGAGAAAGGGCCGCTCACGGTCGCGATCGAAGGGTACGCCAGTTACTACGCAAACCGGGCTCAGTTTTGGGAGCTGCAAGCTCTGGCGCGGGCGCGCCCGTTGACCGGCCGCTGGACGAGCGAGTTCCTGGAAGTGGCCAAAAACGCGTGGAAGCGCGCCAGCTCCGACGGCGTCGCAAGGAATGTCGACTCCATGCTTGAAAGAATCCGGCGGGACCGCGGCACGGGCTCGGAATCACTGGATTTCAAAACCGGCTTCGGCGGAGTGATCGAAGCAGAATTTCTGGTACAGGCCGTACAAATGAGAGCCGGAATCTGGGAGCCGAGTTGGGCGAAGGCCGTGGAGGCCCTCGCGCAGGCTAAAGAGTTTACGCAAACAGAGGTCGACGAACTGAAAGATGCCTACCGATTTCTGCGGCGGTGCGAAACCGTGTTGCGGCGTCAGGATGACACCGCGAAGTCCAGTCTCCCGCGCGAACCCGAGGAGCAGCTCAAGTTATCTCGCCGACTCGGGTTTGCTTCTGCCGCGGCCTTTGGAACAAAATACGAAGCATCACGGGCGACGATCCACCGCATCTACGCATCAAGAATGGCGAAGAGCTAATTAGCCTCCCAGAATCCGGATCAGTTCGCGGAAAATCAAAACACTCACGAGTAATCCGGTTCCGACGATCGCAACAACGACGCCGACAATCACGCCCACAAATATCCAGTCACCGCGGCGCGGCTTACGAGGATCGTTCAAGTGTTCCTCTAGAAGACGGCGATTCCGGACGTTCGATCTAAACCAGAACGCGAAAGCGTCACCGATCCCGGGAACGATTCCAACGACTTCGTTGATCAGAATATTGAGGGACATACGGGCGAGGGTAATGCGCGGAATCCCGCAGAAGGCGGCATAGATCAGGCAAAGCGCTGAGATCAAAGCCGAAGCTACGTCCCCAATTCCCGGGATTAATCCGATGATTGGATTCAAGCCAAAACGAAAACGCGTTCCGGGCACCCGCACCAGTTCATCCATCACCCGGGCAAGGAATTCGTAAAGTGTCCCGACGAATTGCCGGCGCTTCGATGGCTGCTCCGGAGGGAGCACCTCCCATTCGGTTTGCGGCGCGCTCATCCTGGTTTCACAGCTGAGAGAATCACGGTGCGTCCAAGCAGGAGATCGCGCGAGTTCATCGTCCGCACCATCCAGTCGTTGCCCTCGTCGATGACCTTGTAGTGTTGCTTATCGCGGCGATACACCCGGGCGCTCGCAAGCCGCATCGGTATCCACAGCAGCGCAAAAACGAGAAGCGATCGCCGCTGATATTTATCGACCGAAACCTTCAGCTCGCGGAATCCTGAGGAAGCAAAAGCGTGAGCGAGATAGAAGAAGTTTATCGGGCTGATATGGCCGCGCGCACCCGGTCGGAGATCCGGGCGATCCAGTAAGACCGGTCCGAAAAGGTTGTAGAACCCTGAAGAAAAATAGCGCTGACGCGACCGCAAGTTCAGGACGTTAGGCGTTGAAAAAACGGCCAGGCCGCCGGGCTGCAAAATTCGAAAGACCTCACGGACCACCGCGCGGAAATTCTCCACGTGCTCGATGACCTCTACGCAAGTGACCAGCGCAAACTGGCCGTCATCATACGGAAGGCGGTCCCGATCGAGATCGGCGATTTGGACGCTCTGCCGCTCGACCTTCATCCATCGGTCGGTGTAATCGCAGGCGAATGGGGTTACCCCGAAACGTTCGCGGACGTTTCGCAGCAGCACTCCCGTGCCACTTCCGAGATCGAGATAGTTTGCGCCCCGCGCCGGCGCACGCCTGGCAATCGCCGCCAGGACAGCATTATGAATTCCCGAAGTGCTGAACTCGGAATCCGTTTTCGAGCGATTCCGCTTGCCCGAAAGTTTCCGGAAGATGTTTCGCGCTCGCATGGACTAACAACCTAGCTCTGCGCCAGCCTGAACGTTGAAAAGCACCAACGGTTAGGCCGCGCCGCGGGTATGAGCAGGAAAAACCCGGACTAGCCCGGAATCTCCTTCAACATCTGTACGTTCGTCGGAAACTTCTTCACGAACATCAGCAGCCGTTGAATGGCTTCCTCGGGCTTGTGGCCCGCGAGTCCGCGGCGGATCAGGTTGATCTTTTCAAGTTCCCACGGCTGAAGCAGAAGCTCCTCGCGTCGCGTGCCAGACAAAAAGATGTCGATAGCCGGATAGATGCGCTGATCGCTGATCTTACGATCGAGAACCATTTCCATGTTTCCGGTGCCTTTGAACTCCTGGAAGATCAGCTCGTCCATCCGGCTCCCAGTGTCGATCAGAGCCGTCGCGACGATGGTCAGCGATCCGGCTTCCTCGGTGTTTCGCGCGGCTGCAAAAATCTTGCGCGGTATTTCCATGGCGCGCGCATCGATACCGCCGCTCATTGTCCGGCCGCCACCGCCCATGGCATTGTTAAATGCGCGGGCGGTTCGCGTGATCGAGTCGAGCAGAATGAAGACGTGCTTGCCCGCTTCAACCAGACGCTTGGAACGCTCAATCGCGAGCTGCGCAATGCGCGTGTGGCTCTTGATGTCGCTGTCGTTGGAACTGGCGATGATTTCCGCGTTCGGATGCGATCGCTTGAAATCGGTCACTTCTTCCGGCCGCTCGTCGACCAAAAGGATGATCAATTTCATCTCCGGATGATTTTTGGCCACGGCCTCCGCGATGTGATGCAGGAGAGTCGTCTTGCCGGTGCGCGGCGGGGCCACAATCAGGCCGCGCTGGCCCATGCCGAGCGGCGTCATCAAATCCATGATGCGGGTGGTATATCGATCCGGCACTGTCTCGAGCTTGATCCGCTTGTTCGGATTAATCGTCGTCAGCTCTTCGAACGGGCGCAGGTTTGTATACTTCGTCGGCTCTTCCGCATTGACCGTCGTTAGTTTGGTTAACTGCGGGCCACGGTTTCCACGGCGAGTCTCGCCATTGACCCACATGCCGTCGCGCAAACCAAAGCGGCGCACGATTTCCGGGGTTACGAAAATGTCCTGTGGAGTTTGCACGAAATTCCGCTTCGGATCGCGCAGGAAACCAAATCCCTTGCCCGAGATCTCGATAATTCCTTCTCCGAGCTCCGGCTCGCCCTGATCGCCATTATCGCCTTCGGCTGGCGGGCTTCCCTCAGTATAACCGGACCCTTCACCGGCGGGGCCGTTCTGTTCGTAGCCACCCGCATTATCGCTGCCCGGTGGGCGGTCCCGATCATAAAAACGGCGACGCGGATAGCGACGGCGGGATCGGGGGCGGCGGCGCTGGTCGGCAGAGGCGCCGTCCGTGTCGGCAGGCCGCGGTTGACTCCCCGTCTCTACCGGAGGCGGAGGCGGTGGCTGGTTCTGGTTATCTTGCTCCATAAAAAATCGTGCGCTCAGCTGGCCTGGTCACACAGCGCAGCTGTATTGCAGCGGCGGTAAAAAAACTAAAATTTCAAGCCGGCAGTCGGGCCAGCACTTCGTCAGGTATATCTAGGTTGGAATAGACGTTTTGAACGTCATCGTCGTCTTCAAGGGCGTCGCAGAGGCGAAGGGCCTGCCTCGCAACGGTCTCGTCGGCAACCGGAACAGTCGTATCGGGAATGAACGTAAACTTTTGCCCATCGGTGGTGACGCTCGCTTGTTTGAGCGCTTCAGCTACGGCGTATAGCTGATCGTGGGAAGTGATAATAACATACTCCTCTCCCTCGATTGTCAACTCTTCTGCTCCGGCCTCCAGGGCTAATTCCAGTAGGCGCTCCTCCCCGATGGTGGAGGTGGGGACGGTAATTTGGCCCTTTTTATGGAACATGTAGGAAACACTTCCCGAAGAAGCCAGGTTGCCGTGGTTTTTTGAGAAGATGACCCGAATCTCGGCCGCGGTTCGGTTCTTATTGTCCGTCGCCGCCTCGATAATAATCGCGACTCCGCCGGGTCCGTAGCCTTCATAAACGATCTCCTCATACGAGGCCGATTCGTTGCCCTCGCCCGTCCCCTTCTTGATCGCTCGATCGATATTGTCGTTGGGCATGCTTTGGCTGCGCGCCATGGAGATGGCGCTGCGCAGGCGCGGATTACCGGCCGGATCTCCGCCGCCCATCTTCGCCGCGATTGCGATCTCCCGTGAGAATTTACTGAAGATTCGCGCTCTCTTAGCGTCAATCCCGCCTTTGAACCTCTTAACCTTCGACCACTTGCTGTGCCCAGCCATGACCTGTTGGAAATTCCTTTTAGCGTTAGCGGGTTGCCGAACAGGCCTCGTTCGCGAACCAGCGAAACCGAGCGTCTGCTTTTGGAGAAGGCAAACTAACGGACAAAATCAATCGCACCACAACCTCTTTGTCAATCACCGCGGGAACCCTCATACCGAATGACTTTCACCTTCTCCAAGGTCACGAGGCCGCCGCCCATCATTGCATTCAACACCGGCAGAAAAGAGTCGATCTTGTTCTCGGTATCAACGATTTCGATAACCATCGGCAGGTCCATTGAGAGCCTCAGAATCTTTGCCGTATGCAGATGACTCGATCGTCCGAAACCCATGGGTCCGCGTAAAACCGTGGCGCCGGCAAGGCCCATTTCGCGCGCCTTCAGGACAATGCCTTCGTGGAGCGGCCCGTGTTCGAATCGATCGCTCTCTCCTATGAAGATTCGGAGCAGAATGGCGTCGCCGGATAGACTCATCATATCAATTTACCTCGCGCTGAATGCCATGCCAGCGACTCGCCCCGCCCAGACCGCCACGACGCAGCCGACAACGGACAAGCTTATGTTCAGAGTCGCTTTCAGCCAGTCGCCTTCCTGCATCTGGTCGAAGGTCTGAAGGCTGAATGAGGAAAACGTGGTGTAACCGCCGCAAATTCCGATGGTAAAGAATTGGCGAAACCGCGGCGAAACAATAAAGGGGCCTAACGGATCGGTCAGGGCCGAGAAAAAGCCGATGATAAACGAGCCGCTGATGTTTACCAGCAATGTTCCGACGGGAAAAACCTCGCCGACTCGTTGGGCGGTAAATCCTGACAGCCAGTAGCGGGCGCCCGTGCCGAGGGCGCCGCCGACCATGATCCACAAATAATTGAGCATAAAAAATCCAACTCCTTCGGAAGTGAAGTTGTAGGAGTTATCAGCTCAGGCGGTTTTTCCCCGGCAGGGAAAGGCAAACTCCATTGCCGCAGCGAATGTAACGAGACAATAACGACGCGCAATCATTTGGAGGGACGAACTGGAAAGCCCGGCCGCTCCTTCACCCGCGTTACGGGTCTCGTCCTTGGTCCTGGGCCTACAGACGGACGAGACAGGCTCGTTCCTCCTAAATGTCCCGAGCATGTCATCCCGAAGCAGCGAAGACGCTGAGGGATCCCTCAAGCGGATCAGTGGTACACGAATCAAATTGCGCGGTAATCGTCAACCTAGATGTCTCCAGACCGGAAGCGGGCAGCCATCGCGATCAAGTCCCACCTTGCTTGCGTAACTCGGACTTCGACTGAGGGGTCCCTCGGCGCGCTTCGCCTGCCTCGGGATGACAGACAGGAAGACTTGGGACGACGCGGGGGTCGTCCTCCAAATCTAGTTCGCGGCGACGAGATTACCGGCGCGCTTACGCGCGGTCGGGTCGAGAATGCGTTTTCGTAAACGCAAAGATTTCGGCGTCGCTTCGACGAATTCGTCCGACCCAATGTATTCGATGGCGCGCTCCAGGCTCATCCGCAAAGGTGCTTCCAGTTGAATGCCCTTGCCGTCGCCCTGACTGCGCATGTTCGTCAGATGTTTTGCTTTGCAGGGGTTAACCGGCAAATCTTCCACGCGCGCGTTTTCGCCAACGATCATCCCCGCGTAAACCTCTTCCTGAGGTCCAATGAAAAGTTTGCCGCGCGCCTGAATATTATTCAGTGCGTAGGCCGTGCTCGTGCCCGGTTCCATTGAAATCATGACGCCGCGGCTCCGTCCTTCGAGCTCGCCCTTGAAGGGAGCATATTCGCGAAAGAGATGACTCATAACGCCTTCGCCGCGAGTCAGGTTAACGAGGTCGGTCTCAAGTCCAATCAGCCCTCGGGTGGGAATGACGCCCTCGACGGCGACGCGATTGCCGTGGTGCTGCATGTTAACCACCTCGCCCTTGCGTCCCGCGATCGACTGCATGACATCGCCGAGCTTGTCAGCCGGAAGGTCGACGTAAAGATTCTCAATCGGCTCCAATAGGCTCCCGGAAGGGTCGCGCTGAAAAATAACTTCGGGCCGCGAGACCATGACTTCGTAGCCCTCCCGCCGCATTTGCTCGACGAGGATGGCGATCTGCATTTCGCCGCGAGCATTGATCTCGAAAGAGCCCGCTGTTTCGGTATCGTTCATTTGCAAAGAAACATTTCCTCGCGTCTCACGAACAAGCCGCTCGCGCACGTGGCGCGCGGTAACGAATTTTCCTTCACGCCCGGCAAACGGCGAGTCGTTAACCAAAATGCGCATCCGGATCGTTGGCGGATCGATGTCCACAAACTGCAGCGGCGCGCGTTCCTCGCGATCGGTCAGCGTTTCGCCGATATAAACATCCTCAAAACCGGTCAGCCCGATAATGTCGCCGGCGCTGGCATGTTTCGTCTCAACCTGCTCGAGCCCTTCATAAGTGAAAAGCGCAGTCACATTCGCGCGTTCGCGGTTTCCATTGCGATGAATGCAAACAATTGAATCACTTACGGCGACGCGCCCACTGACCACGCGGCCAATGGCGATTCGGCCGAGATAATCGCTGTAGTGCAAATTTGAAACGAGCATCTGGAAGAACGGCTCGCTTGATACCGTCGGCGGCGGCACGTATTTCACGATGGCTTCAAACAGCGGCGTCAAATCCTGGTTGGCGTCGTGGAGTTCGCGCATGGCGAAGCCGTTCTTGGCGCTGGCGTAGATGATCGGAAAATCGAGCTGCTCGTCGTTCGCCTTCAGCTCGACGAATAAATCGAAAACCATATCCAGCACCTTGTGCGGACGCGCATTTTCGCGATCGATCTTGTTGATCACTACGATGGGCTTGACCTTGTTCTCGAGAGCTTTTCGCAGGACAAAGCGAGTCTGCGCCTGCGGGCCGTCGTGAGCGTCGACGACGAGCAGAACGCCATCGACCATTTTCATGATGCGTTCGACTTCGCCGCCAAAGTCGGCGTGCCCGGGGGTGTCGACGATATTGATTCGATAACCGTTCCACTGGAACGAGGCGTTCTTGGCGCGAATGGTGATTCCCTTTTCCCGCTCCAAATCCATCGAGTCCATGACGCGCTCCTCGACCTTTTGGTTGGAGCGGAATGTGCCGGATTGCCTGAGCAATTGATCAACGAGCGTAGTCTTCCCGTGATCGACGTGCGCAATAATGGCGATGTTACGAAGCTTATCCATGAACTAACGATTGGCCCGGGATGGTATTTTCGCGGGCGGGTGAGAAAGCGCCGATCGGATGGAACGACGCGGCTGGAATATGCCGTTTTCCCTCGATTCGTCAACCGATGACGGCGCGCCATGGCACAATGCGACGGCGCGACGGCGTTAACCGGACAAGAAAAGGGCCGCCGGACAGGCGGCCCTTTTCAACAATGAACTTCGATCCTGGCTTAATCGCAGTGGCGATAGTGGCCGTGGATCCAGTTGTGATGATGATTCCAATGCCCGGGTACCCAGCAATGATGGACATGGCCTTCCCAGTAACCTGGGCCGTGCACGTAATAGTCGCGATCACCGATTTCCACGTCGAGATGGATAGCCTGCGCCAAGGGAGCGGAAAGTCCGCTCGCAAGGGCCAACGCTGCAATAATTAATGTCTTTTTCATATGGTTCTCCTGTTTGATTCGATTTTGACGGCGCCAAAGCGCTTTTTATTTAATCGAATTACATCCCAAGAGTTGCGGTAACAATCTGGACGCGAACGAAAACCGTCCGGCGAGCCAAACGATTCAGGAAAACGAAAACGGAGCCTGGGCCCCGTTTTCAGTGTCATGAGCTGCGATATTACGGGGGATTGAGGTGGCCATCCTTTTCCACCGGAGTTGGCGGCAATTCCTCCATCCGAACGTCAAGCCGGCCGTAATCAACCCACATTAGTCCATCCCGCCAAACAATGGCATCCGGCCGGGTACGCGCGATGGCTTGTGCGATTGTTCCCTGATAGCGTTTGTTAGGCTGATTGATGTAGGAAAACTGATAAATCGGGATTCCCATCGGCGACCGTCCAACCAGGGAGACATTCGTTTTCATTCGCAGGTCGCTCAAAACCGCGTTCGACGCGCCCTTCTTCGGCGTTGGTTTTGGCTTTGCCGCTTTTCCTCCTCCGCCGCCACCACCTTGCTGGACATGCTGCTGCTGGTGTTGCTGCTGATGGACCTGCTGTTGCTGATGCTGCACCGGATGTGATTGCAGGTTGCTCCGCTGGTGAGTCTGGTTCTTAGCCTGACTTTGAGTTTGCGTATGGCCCTGTTTCTGAGTCTGGGTATGCGTCTTGGATTGAGTGCCTTTGCCAGCGGTGCCAACTGAACCGCCGGTTCCCGCGTTTTGCCCATGCGCCTGGAGTTTGGTGCGACTCTTTCCGCTTTCGCCACTGGTCGTGTGCTGGCCGTACCCTGAGTCGAGGATTTCCCTGTGCCCGCCTGGCCTTTGCCTTTGCTTCCGCCGCGAGTTCCAGCGCCAGCGATGCTCGTGCCTTGTTTGCCCGTACCGGCGGTCTTGCTACTCGAACCACCGGTGCCAGTCGCGTTACTTTGTCCTTCATTCTTGTGCCCGGCATTGGTCGAGCCCTGATTGTTCCCGCCGCTCTCCTTTCCGTTGTTCCCAGCAGTTCCGATCCGGCCGCCGCCTTGATTGTTTCCGGCATTTTTGCCGGCAGTATTCTGGTTGGTCTTGCCCTTCAATGATTGTCCAGGATGCATGCTGCCCGCGCCATTTTTACCAGTTCCGGTTCCGGTCTTTGCGTAGGCATCTCCGAGGCGTTGGTTCACGTTTGATCCTCCGGTCTTGCCGGTACCCGATGTCTTGGTCCCCCTGCCGGGATGCTGGTCGCCAGTCGATTTTCCGCCGGTGTTAGCTCCGACCCCCGCGGTCGTACCTTTACTTTTCCCCCCAGGATGCTGATTAAACCCGCTCTTGCTCGATGATTTGGTTTGGCCGGTTTGTCCGTTTTGACTGGATTGGTCGCGGATGACTTTGCTGACGCCGCTCGTCTGAGCCTGTCCGCCGGTCGTCTTGTTAGCCTGTCCGCCGGTGGTCTTGGTACCCTGTCCCGGGTGCTGTTTGTTTCCCGTTCCGCCTGCCTTATTTCCAGCTCCGGCCTTTCCGCCGTAGTCGACGGTATAAGTGCCCTGCCCGTGTTTTGCCTCGCGCTGTTTGGCAACGTCCGTAGGCAGAGTCGCCTTGGTGTTCTTCGGATCTTTGCCTTTGCTCTCCTGCTTAATGTGATTTTCAGCCATCGTCTTGGCCTTGGGATCCTTAATACCGTTCCAGCCGTGATCGATTTGATTTCCCTTCAGACTAGCCGCCGTCTTCCCGCTGAATTTTCCGCCGCCGTTAATTTTCGGCGACATCAACCCAAGGGTTTTGCCGTCGTGCCTGGAGAATTTTCCGCCCATCTTGGACGGATCGTTGAATCGATCGACGTGAACCTGCTTGCACTCCATGCCGCCGCGCTGGCGGATTTGCTGGTTGCACCAGCTGAATTCCGGACCGCCGCAGTATGTGCCGCCGCGTCCGTGACAGATGTTGGTGCAGTTAAAAGTGTCGATGATCACGCTGCAATTCCGTGACCGTTCGTACATGCAGCCGCAGCCGGAATAGGATTCCCGGCCGAAGTTAACGACGTCGATGAAGGTGTAGCATTCCGGCCCGATGTTGCAGCTGGAATCGACCCAGCTGCTGATGCCGACATTCCATTGGCATCCAGCTTCAGGCGGCAACGGCGCCCATCCGACGCACGAGCATTTCTCGCCTTCGCCTCTGCGCCATGAAACCCACGAGCCCGCCCAAACGCGTCCGGGGACCCAGCACCAACCGCAGCCGTAACTGACCTTGCACCAGCGGCCGTAATGGTAGGTGGCCCAGGCCCACGGTTCATCCGAGACAAAGGTCCAGCCGCAGGTGTCGCAATTTTGGAAACCACCGTTGGTATACGGGCACCAGCCCTGAGAAACCTTGGTTGGTTGCCAGCATTTTCCCCATTTTTCCACGTCGACCCACTGGCCATTCGAATTCAGCGAATCGCTGTTGTAGAAATCGTCGCTCTCGACGCCGACCTGATCGTCTCCCTGATCGACCAGACCTTCACTGAGGCCTTCGTCACCACCGGCGTTGTCTCCACCGGCAGCGGCTGTGTTGTCGCCGCCACTGGCAGCACCGCCACCCCCACCGGCCGCAGCCGCAGCGTTCCCCGCGGCGCCCGCATTCTGCGCGGCCGCTTGACCGCCCGGCACGAGTTGATTCGTTAGGGCATAAAGCACGAAGGGCGTGTTGCCAGCTTTTTGAGTGATCGTGATTCCGGGCGTGGAGTCGCCATCCCAGGTGTATCGATAACTGATGTAATAAACCTGATTTGGATCCTTGAATCCGCCCCCGGAGGTGGTCGCGTCATCTTCGTTAAAGAACCCCGTTTCTACGGCCGCCTGGCCGTCGCCGACAAAGGACAGACTGACCTGCCTGTTTTGGCCGCCCGAGTTGCAAATATAAACGCGCAGCTCGTAGGTAGAGCCAGATTCCAAGCTCGCGGGATCGAGAACGACCTCCTGTTGAGAGTTATCACCGGCGCCATCGTTGGATGTCATGTCGGACAAGACATCCTTCATGGTACCGTCGGCGGCGATACTTCCGGACGATCCCGCGCCATTCGAGAGCGAGCCGGAAAGCGCATTCACCGTGCAACTGTCGGCTGTGCTGCTGTCGTTTTCGGCCTTCAAGGAATACAACGTGATTCCATTAATGACGCGATCGGTCCCGCTAGCGTTTCCACCATCGACTGCGCTGGTGTACCCCGAGGCGGTAGAGATTCCGCATTTCGCATCCGTATCGGAAGCCGGAAGTGCCTGGTAGGAAAGTGTACCGGCATTGAGACGGAACACGGAGATGAGGACAAACGCGAAAACAGGGAGACTCTTTTTCATATTTTTTACCGGTCGAACGTCTTCCAGCCCCCGGACACCCTGCTCGAAGCAAACGAGATTAGTAGGGCGCAAACCTAACAGTCAACGGATTTCGCCTGACCCGTTAGTTTTGTTAGACCGCCACCGAATCGGTGACCACGGGATCGACCCATTTGCCGTGTTCCCGGATCAGATCCTGCAGGCGCTCAACGGCTTCCGCTTCGGGAATATTGAATTTCACAGGCGTCTTTCCCACGTAGAGGTTCACCTTGCCGGGCGCTCCTCCCACATAACCAAAGTCGGCATCGGCCATTTCGCCGGGCCCGTTAACGATGCAGCCCATGATGGCAATCTTGACCCCTTTTAGATGCATCGTCGCCGCCTTGATGCGCGCGGTCGTGGTCTGAAGATTAAAAAGAGTTCGTCCGCAAGACGGACAGGCTACGTAGTCGGTTTTGAAAATTCGCGAGCCGGCAGCCTGTAGGATATTATATGACAGACGGAGAGCCTGGCCCGGCGCCTCCTCGCCTTGCACTAAAATGGCATCACCGATGCCGTCACAAAGGAGAGAACCGATATGAATCGACGCCTTGAGAAGAGTGGACAAAAAATCCTGACCGGCATTTGGCTGACCAGCGTTCAACGTATCCTTGAGCAAAATCGGATGTTTCGGATCAAGCCTGGCAGCAAGCAGGCGGAAGGCCGCAATGGTCGGCAGGTCGACACCTTGCTTAATTGTAACCAGCCGCGCTTCAGCGCTTCCATTCAGCCGGGCTACGGTGGCATCGTCGCGCGGATCGACTTCTTCGATCCCAGTATCCTCGTAAACAAACTCCGGTTTGTAATCGCCCATGTTTGCGATCTTGTGCGCGATTTTTTCGAAGCTTGTCCGCCTAACGACAACACGAATCAGTTCTTCGCCACCAACGCCTAACCGCGGTGACGCCGGATCGGCCACGGCTGGCAGCATCATCCGACTTGAAGCGCGCCTCTGATATGAGAATGGGTCGTAGGAAACCGACGGGACAACGCAAGCTCCCCCGGAGGGCGCTTTTTTATCCGGAAACGACCGTGACGTCCGCTCTACCAAAGCTTTCGCCACCGGAATTTCGTGCACACTATCCTCTGTCAGGGAGACACGGATGGTGTCGCCGATGCCGTCGGCGAGAAGCGAGCCAATGCCGATGGCGCTCTTGATGCGCGCATCTTCGCCTTCGCCAGCTTCAGTGACGCCGAGGTGCAAAGGATAATTCCAGTCGGGCCCTTCCTGGTTCAGCCGCTCGACCAGCAGCCGGTAGGCCGCGATCATCACCTTTGGGTTGCTCGATTTCATCGAGAAGATGAATGAATGGTAATCGAGTTCGCGCGCGATCCGGGCAAATTCAAGCGCGCTCTCAACCATGCCTAACGGAGTGTCGCCATAGCGATTGAGAATTCGATCGCTCAACGAGCCGTGGTTCGTCCCGATGCGCATGGCGATCCCGCGCTCCTTCGAAAGCCGCACCAGCGGCGAAAAACGGTCGCGGATCCTTTCGATCTCGGCGGCGTACTGCTCATCGGTGTATTCGCGCGTGGCGAATTTCTTCGAGTCCGCGTAATTGCCCGGATTAATCCGGACCTTGTCCACCCACCTGGCTGCTTCCATGGCCGCGTCGGGCTTGAAATGGATGTCGGCGACAATCGGAACGTCGCATCCTCGCTCGCGCAGACCTTTGACAATGAATTCGAGGTTGCGCGAATCCTTCACTGTCGGCGCGGTGATTCGGACAATCTCGCAACCGACCGCAGCCAGCTCCAGCGTCTGCGAGATGGACGCTTCCGTGTCCATGGTGTCGCAGGTGATCATCGACTGGACACGAATCGGGTTGGATCCGCCAACGCCGACATTCCCCACGCGCACCTCGCGCGAAGCGCGGCGCTGATAGATAAATGGATTCGCGTAGTAGCTCATTTCGGAACTGGCGGAGCGACAGAGCTAACGACAACAGCCGTGCCATAACACAACACTTCCGTCACGCCTTGCAGAACTTCGGTTGCGTCATACCGCAAGCCGACGACCGCGTTCGCGCCCAGCTGCTCCGCGTGTTGAACCATGAGGTCAAAGGCGTCCTGCCGCGTCTTCTCGCAAAGATCGGTCAGGATTGTGATGTTACCGCCGAGCAACGTCTGCAACCCGGCGCCGATCGTGCCGACGATTGAGCGTGATCGCACGATAATGCCGCGGACAACTCCCAAGTTCCGCGCAATCTCATAGCCTGGGAGCTCGAACGCCGTCGTTGTCATGGAATGGTCCATTACGAACGAAGCTACCGAACGCGGGCGAGCCGCGCAATTGTCTGCTCCATCCCTATCTTCGATGCCTATTCGCCAATCCGGCGGTCCCATGGCTCGCCCGTTTTAGATCTGCGCCAACACTCACCCTCCCGCGCCTCTCAGCCGGCGCGGGACAATAGCTGAACGTTGGAAAGACTCCGCTAGGGGGCGCCGGCGTCCTTAACCTTCTGGGTCTCGGATTGATCCAGTTTCTTGCGCACAAATGGAATGTCCTGAATATCGAAAAAGGTGATGTAGACGATCACGGAAATGATGACCACTGTGCAGAATCCCTGGACGTACTCGAGTGCCCGCGTTGGCAGCGGTTTCCGCCGGATTGATTCGATAATACCGAGGACGATGTGACCGCCGTCCAAGACTGGAATCGGGAACATGTTCAGAATGGCAAGGTTCATGTTCAAAATCACGCTGAACCAAAGGGCAAGACGCCACCCATTTGGACTCTGAAAAAGAAGATAGTAAATCCGGACGATTCCGACCGGGCCGCTTAGGTGCTGAAGTTTGATGTCCGATTTGGGTGATGCCACCGCGGCAATCGTGTTCAGCGTGCTCGTGACACTGTTGTAAACCTGTTCGAGCGGCGTGGGATGAACCAGTGTCATCTTTTCGGTAAACTGAATTCCGATGATCGGTTTGTCATCGCCCTTTCCCGGAAGAGATTCCGGTTTAACCGGGACGTCGAGACGCTGGTCGCCGCGCTCAATATGAAGAGTGACCGACACATCAGGGTTCTTGGAAGTGTGCTCGATCAAGGCTTCCGGGTTGAAGATCGGCGTTTGATCGAATCCCCGGACAATATCGCCCGATCGCAGGCCGGCGGCTGCGCCCGCGCTGTGATCTTCTACTTTGTCGATGATGCAGGCTTGGGCCGGCAAAATGAGAAGTTGCCGGACACTCTTGCGACGCCAGCCGCTCGTTTTTTCGTGGTAAGGCGCAACCGAAACCGTTTGGACGGCTCCATTGCGCTCGAACTTGAGCGGAACCTTGTCGCCTTCGCTACTAACGACATTCCAACTCACGCTATCGTTCATCCCGAGAAACCGCTTCACCGGCTTCCCATCGACCTCTAATATTTTGTCGCCGGGCTGAATGAGATTTAAGGCCGGCG
>Ga0193726_1001624_pt1 | contig 17019 bp, 14 predicted proteins | sample H2c1metaG_FD_144928 | JGI IMG/M metagenome (GOLD analysis project Ga0193726, IMG submission 144928) | Soil microbial communities from a riparian zone of the East river system, Colorado, United States - H2c1 | ecosystem: Environmental > Terrestrial > Soil > Riparian zone | place: USA: East River... | reverse complement strand
AAAGCAGCGCCTGATCGACTGTCTCGTCCGGCTGGGTCAACAACGCGGCGCTGCCTGTCAAGACCTTGCATGGAGGGATTATGGTGCCGATATTCGGAAGAGATCGCATTCGCGGTGAATCGAGGAAAGCGTCTACCGTGCCATTCATGGGCGGCCGGGCGCTGACCGTCCAACAGGAGGTCGAACGATGACTGATCAGGTGGAACCCGGACCCGACCGGGGAAACGAACGTCCCGCCCACCCGGGGAAAGGCGACGTGATGGCGGTGCTGCCGCTGCGCGACATCGTGGTTTTCCCGCATATGATTGTCCCGCTGTTCGTCGGACGCGAGAAATCCGTCCGCGCGCTCGAGGCGGTCATGCAAGACGACAAGCAGATTCTGCTGGTCGCGCAACGCAACGCCACGCAAGACGACCCGTCGGTCGACGATATCTTTCGGCTCGGCACCGTCTCGACGATCCTGCAGTTGCTCAAGCTGCCGGACGGCACGGTGAAGGTGCTGGTCGAAGGCGGCCGCCGCGCCAAGATCACCAGCTTCAAGGAGACCGAAGCCTATTTCGAGGCATCGGTCGAAACCGTGGCCGACGTGCCGGGCGACAAGAAAAGCCTGGAAGCGCTCAGCCGCTCGGTGGTGACCCAATTCGAGCAATACATCAAGCTCAACAAGAAGATCGCGCCCGAGGTGCTGGTCTCGCTGAACCAGATCGAGGAGCCGTCGAAGCCCGCCGATACGGTCGCCAGTCACCTCAATCTGAAAATTCCGGAAAAGCAGGAACTGCTTGAACTGCATCGTGTCAGCGACCGGCTGGAGAAAGCCTTCGCGCACATGGAGAACGAAATCGGCGTGCTGCAGGTCGAGAAGAAGATCCGCGGCCGCGTCAAAAGACAAATGGAGAAAACCCAGCGCGAGTACTATCTGAACGAGCAGTTGAAGGCCATTCAGAAAGAACTGGGCGAGGGCGAGGACGGTACCGACGAGAACGCCGAACTCGAGGAAAAGATCAAGAAGACCAAACTGTCGAAGGAAGCGCGCGAAAAGGCGGTGGCGGAGATGAAGAAGCTCCGCAGCATGTCGCCGATGAGCGCCGAGGCGACGGTGGTGCGCAACTATCTGCAATGGATCCTGTCGATTCCCTGGAAGAAGCGCAGCAAGGTCCGCAACGACGTGATCGCCGCCGAGAAAATCCTCAACGACGACCATTACGGGCTGGAGAAGGTCAAAGAGCGGATTATCGAGTATCTGGCGGTGCAGGCACGCAGTCCGAAAGTGCGCGGACCGATCCTGTGCCTTGTCGGCCCGCCCGGCGTCGGCAAGACCTCGCTGGGTAAGTCGATCGCGCGCGCGACGGGCCGCAACTTCGTTCGCATGTCGCTTGGCGGCGTGCGCGATGAGGCTGAAATCCGCGGTCACCGGCGGACCTACATCGGCTCGATGCCCGGCAAGGTGATCCAGGGCATGAAGAAGGCCAAGACGTCCAACCCGTTGTTCCTGCTGGACGAGGTCGATAAACTTGGGGCCGATTGGCGGGGCGATCCGTCCTCGGCGCTGCTCGAGGTGCTGGATCCGGAACAGAACAGCACCTTCGCCGATCACTACCTGGAGGTGGACTACGACCTGTCGGACGTGATGTTCGTCACCACGGCGAACAGCCTGCGCATGCCGCAGCCGTTGATGGACCGCATGGAGATCATTCGCATCCCGGGCTACACCGAGGATGAGAAGGTCGAGATCGCCAAACGCCATCTGCTGCCGAAGCAGGCCGAGGCGCATGGCCTGAAGAAGGGCGAGTGGGACGTCACCGACGAGGCGCTGCATGAACTGATCCAGTCCTACACACGTGAAGCGGGCGTGCGGAATCTGGAACGCGAACTCGCCAATCTGGCCCGTAAATCGGTCAAGGAGATCGTCACCAAGAAGGTCGAGCGGATGACGATCGACATGTCGAATGTCGAGACCTTCGCCGGGGTGAAGAAGTTCCGCTTCGGTGAGACCGAGGCCGAGGACATGGTCGGCGTCGTCACCGGCCTGGCCTGGACCGAGGTGGGCGGCGAAATCCTGACCATCGAATCCGTCCTGCTGCCCGGCAAGGGCAACGTCAAAAGCACCGGCAAGCTCGGCGACGTGATGCAGGAGAGTGTGTCAGCCGCGCTGAGTTACGTGCGTAGCCGCTCGACCCGGTTCGGCATCAAGCCGACCCTGTTCGAGAAGCGCGACATCCACGTGCACGTGCCGGAAGGCGCCACGCCGAAGGACGGGCCGTCGGCCGGTGTCGCGATGGCGACGTCGATCGTCAGCGTGCTGACCGGCATCCCCATCCGGCGCGACATCGCCATGACCGGCGAGATCACGTTACGGGGCCGCGTGCTGCCGATCGGTGGCCTGAAGGAGAAGTTGCTGGCGGCGTTGCGGGCCGGCATCAAGACCGTCTTCATTCCGAAGGACAACGAGAAGGATCTGGCCGAGATTCCGGATAACGTGAAGAACAACCTGGTGCTGATCCCGGTTTCCGATGTCGATGAAGTGATCGCCAAGGCGCTGGTGCGCGCGCCGGTGGCGATCGAGTGGGAGGAACCGCCGGAGATACCTCCGGTTCCGCCGCAGGCACAACAGGTAGGCGTGACTTTGGCGCACTGACGAGACGCGAGAACCGCCCTTCCCGAGCCCAGGGAAGGGCGGGGGCGCGGGTTCGCGTCCATTCGGACCAGGAAGTCCAGCGATGGGCTGTTTGCCATGTACAACAGGGGAATTGCACACGTGAACAAAAACGACCTTATCGCGGCCGTCGCTGACGGCACCGACCTGTCGCGCGCGAAGGCGGGTGACGCAGTGGATGCGGTACTGGCCGCGATTACGTCCGCGTTGAAACGGAAAGATGAGGTCCGGCTCGCCGGCTTCGGCACCTTTGTCGCGGCGGAGCGCAAGGCCAGTACAGGGCGCAATCCTCGGACCGGCGAGGAAATGCAGATCCCGGCCTCCACCACCGTGCGGTTCAAGGTCGGCAAGGGCCTGAAGGATACGGTGAACTGATACAACCCGACGCCAATGCGTTAGGGCCCGGGTGTCCTCCGGGCAACTGAAGCCGCGAACGGCCGCGTGGACGGCGCGACGGGCCACGTTGGGCCGGGTGTGCAGGGAGCGCCTGCTTCGCCGGGAGCCCAACAGGGAAGTCTCCGGCCCGGACCGGAAGCACCAGACACGAAGCGGCTTGAAGCGGGCCACTGATTTGCTATCCTGCTACAACGGTTGTCCCGTGCCGCGGATGGGGATCGGAAGGCGGTTAGCTCAGCGGTAGAGCATCTCGTTTACACCGAGAGGGCCGGCGGTTCGAACCCGTCACCGCCTACCAAATCCCGGCGAGAACGTTGCCGTGCTTCACGCTTGACGCCCGCGGATTGGCGGCTTAAAGCCTCGCCTCCGCCGAAGCGGGAGTAGCTCAGTTGGTTAGAGCGCCGGCCTGTCACGCCGGAGGTCGCGGGTTCGAGCCCCGTCTCTCGCGCCACGCGGCAGTGTTCCGCAAATCGCTGGGCCTGAACCTAACCGTTGCTGATTGATCGCCGCCCTCTCCGCATCGCGCGGACGCCTGACCCGCGACACTCGGGACTTGACCGGCCCGGCGGTCCCTGCCACGGCATGCCGCATGTTGTCTCGCGTTGTCCATTGTGCGACTCGGCTTCTGTTAGCCTTCGCGATGGTGATGGCGGTGGGCAATGGGCGGGAAGACCTCAGGCCGGGCACCCCGCGCGACAAGCAGGAAGCCCACAAGCCCGCGGCACCTCCCGGCAAGCCACGAGTCCAGGCTGGCAAAGGCCAAGGGGGGAGAGGCCAAGGGGGGAAAGGCCAGGGCACCGGGCCGTCCGGTAGCGACCAGAAGGGCCATGGCACCGCACCCGTTGTCTCGGCACCTCCCGTGCCAAAGCCGCCTGACGAGGCGCCGGCGAAGGAAACCGGCGAACCCGCGGCGAAACTGCCGCGCTTCGCCGCGCTGAAGACCGACGACACCAATATGCGCAAGGGACCGGGTCAGCGATATCCGATCGAGTGGGTGTACAAGCGCCATGATTTACCGATGAAGGTCGAACGGGAATACGACGTGTGGCGATATGTGCGCGACCCGGACGGCGTGGAAGGCTGGGTTCATCAGGTGACCCTCAGCGACCGGCGAACCTTCATTGTGCAAGACAAAGACGCCACCTTGCGGGCCAGCCCCAAAGACACCGCCTCCCCCGTCGCGACACTCAAGATCGGCGTGATCGGTCGGTTACGAGAGTGCGACGCCGGATCGATTTGGTGCCAGGTGCAGGTCAGCGGCTACAAGGGGTATTTGCGGCGCGACCAGTTCTGGGGATTGCTTCCCGATGAGGTGGTGAGCGCCTCCTAGCGGCCGGACGCTCCCGCCGGGATGTTCCCGGGTGCGCGGCACGGCGGCCGGAATGATCCATTGGGCTTGACCTGCGCATCTCGTGGCAGGCTTGACCTGCGCGCCTGGTGGCGCGACGTATTCGCGCACAACTTCAATCTGAGTGCTGAATAGACGGCTCCTCGAGCCCAGGCGGAGGAAAGCGTCAGAGCCATTCCGTTTGGCGGTTGGTATATCTCTGCGACAAAGGCGGTGGCACGCATGGACCTGAAAGAGCACATCAGAGGCATCCCCGATTTCCCGAAGCCCGGGATCCTGTTCTACGACATATCGACTTTGCTCCGAGACGCCGATGCCTGGCAGGTGGCAATGGGCCGCATGGCGCGCGCGGTACGGCCGCATTTACCGGACCTGGTGGCCGGGATCGAAAGCCGCGGCTTCCTGATCGCCGCCCCGCTGGCGTTAAAACTGGGTTGTGGCTTCATCATGATCCGTAAGCGCGGCAAATTGCCCGGTGCCACGGTCGGCGTGGACTATGCGCTCGAGTATGGCGAGGATCGGGTCGAGGTGCAGGCTGACGCGGTCCATCCCGGCCAACGCGTTGTCGTCGTGGACGATCTGCTGGCCACCGGTGGCACGCTGGCCGCCGGCATCAAGTTGCTGCGCCAGCAGGGCGCCATTGTGCCGGCGGTCGCGGCGCTGATCGAACTGACGTTCCTGAACGGCCGGTCCCGATTGGACGTGCCCTGTGAGGCGCTGGTCGCCTACGACAACTGATCGCTACCGCGTCACGGTGACGGCGCCCTGGAACACCGCGTTGCCAGGGATCAGGCGGATCGCGAAACTGTCGGTGCCCACGAACCCAGCGTCGGGCGTGTAGTCGATCCGCGTGTTGGCGCCGACGTGATGGGCGAACACTTTGCCATGGCTCGGGCGCGTGATCAGAAGATAGGAATCGTAGGCGACGCCACCCCGGTTAAGCGCGACGCCACACCAGCCGCCCTCATTGCTGACCTGGATCTGCGCGAGCACGGATTGGCCGTCTGGCGGAGACGCGGTCGGCGCCACGCAGGCCCTCGCGCCGCCGGCCGCGTCGATCGCGAAAATCCCATTCCATGCGGGCTGCACCGCGCACCCCTGCATCAGCAATGCCGCAACCGCGAGGCAAAGCCTGGGCGTGCCCGATAGGGTCGGTCGAATGTGCTTCATGCCGGGGACGCCTCCACGTCAATGCGAAATCCAAATCCCGTCGCCGCGAGTCGTGAGGCTGGGGGTGTTCAGTCGCCGCAGGACATAGCGGAGGCGGCGGCGTTCGCAAACCGCCCCCTCGCGGGTCGAAGCCCGCGGACGACGGAACGGGAGCGTCGCGACCGCCGGCGCATGCTAAACCGAAAAGTACTTCGCGTGCGGGTTCAGCGTTACGATCGCGCTGGTCGATTGCTCCGGATGCAGTTGGAACTCGTCCGATAGCGACACTCCGACGCGCTCCGCCCCCAGCAGCCGCAAGATCGCCGCCTGATCCTCCAGTTTCGGGCAGGCCGGGTAGCCGAACGAATAGCGGCTTCCGCGATATCCCTGGGACAGCATCTTTTCGGTGTCGGGGTCGTCCTCGGCGGCGAAGCCAAGTTCGGCGCGGATGCGCTTGTGCGCGTATTCCGCCATCGCCTCGGCCATTTCGACCGACAGTCCATGCAAATAGAGGTAGTCCTGGTAGCGGTTGTCCTCAAACCACAGGCGCGCGATATCGGAGGCCTTCTGCCCCACGGTCACTACCTGCAACCCGATCACGTCCCTCTGGGCGTCATCCACGTCACGGAAGAAATCGGCGATGCACTCGCCGTCGTCGCGCGGCTGCCGCGGCATCGGGAAGCGCGTCAGTTCGGTCGAACCGTCGGTGTCGAAAATGATCAGGTCGTTGCCCTGGCCCGCCGCCATCCAGTAGCCGTACGCCGCCTGCGGCCGCAAAATGTCCTGCTCGGCGCACAGCGCCAGCATCCGGCGCAGCACCGGCCGCAATTCCTGCTTCGCCCAACCCAGGAAGTCGTCCAACGAGCGCCCCTGTTTGCGAAATCCCCATTGGAACTGGTACAGGCTGCGCTCGTTGACGAGAGGCACGATGGCCTTGGGATCCGCCTCGATCACCCGCGCGCCCCAGAATGGCGGTTCCGCGACCGGCACGTCCCGCGTCAGTCGATGGCGGCGCTCGCGCACCACGTTGACATCGATCGGTTGAAACGCGCGCGTATCGGCCTGGCCAAGGGTGCGCGTGGTGTTGCGGGGCTTGCCGACCCGCTTCGCCTGCACCGCCGCGAGATAGTCGTCGAAGCCGTTGCCGGTTACCCGGTCCATCATGTGCAGCCCGTCGAACGCATCGCGTCCATAAGCGACCCGGCCGCAGGCATAGGCACGGACACAGTCGTCCTCGACGTAATTCCGGGTCAGCGCGGCGCCGCCAAGAAGCACCGGAATCTCCAGTCCCTGGCGGGACATTTCTTCGAGGTTCTCGCGCATCACCACGGTCGACTTGACCAGCAAGCCGCTCATGCCGATGGCATGCGCGCGGTACTCCGCCGCCGCGTCCAGCATGTTCGCCAAAGGCACCTTGATGCCGAGATTGATGACGCGGTAGCCATTGTTGGTCAGAATGATGTCGACAAGGTTCTTGCCGATGTCATGCACATCGCCTTTGACGGTGGCCAGCACGATGGTGCCTTTTTCCTGACCCTCTGCTCGTTGCATGAACGGCTCGAGATAGGCGACCGCGGCCTTCATCGTCTCGGCGCTTTGCAAAACGAACGGCAATTGCATCTTGCCGGCACCGAACAGATCGCCGACGACCTTCATACCGTCGAGCAGCACATCGTTGATGATCGACAACGGTTCACGGGTCTTCAGGGCGTCGTCCAGTTCGTCGCTCAGACCCTTGCGATCGCCATCGACGATGCGGTCCTTCAGGCGGCCTTCCACCGTATCGGCGCGCACTTTCTTGGCGGTGTCGGCGGCTTTCTTGCCGGCGAACATGCGGAGAATTTCTTGCAGCGGATCGTAGTCTTCGGCGCGGCGATCGAAGATCAGGTCTTCGGCGACCTTCACTTCCTCCGGAGCCAGCAAATGCAGCGGCCGGATTTTCGACACGTGGATGATCGCGCCGCTCATGCCGGCGCGCGCCGCGTGATCGAGGAACACCGAATTCAATACCGCCCGTGCCGCCGGATTGAGCCCGAAGCTGACGTTGGACAGGCCAAGGATGATCTGGATGTCGGGGAATTTTTCCCGGATCGCGGCGATGCCCTCAAGCGTCCACAGCGCAAGTTTGCGATCGTCTTCGTTGCCGGTGGCGATGGTGAAGGTCAGCGGGTCGATCAACAGGTCGGATTGCGGCAGACCGTGCTGGTTACAGGCGAAATCGACCAGCCGCGTGGCGATGCGCAGCTTGTCCTCGGCGGTCTTCGCCATGCCAACTTCATCGATGGTCAGCGCGATCACGGCGGCGCCGAATTGTTTCGCCAGCCGCAGCCGATCGGCGGCGGCCTGTTCGCCATCCTCGAAATTGATCGAGTTGATGATCGGCTTGCCGCCATGCAGCTTCAACGCCGCCTCGATGACCGGCGTTTCGGTGCTGTCGATCACCAAGGGCGAACTAACCGAGGCGGTGAAGCGGCGGACCACCTCCAGCATTTCGGCGGTCTCATCGCGGCCGACGAAGGCTGTGCAAATATCGAGAGCATGGGACCCTTCACCGATCTGTTCCCGGCCCATCGCGACGCAGCCGTCCCAGTCGCCGGTTTCCTGGTGTTCGCGCCACTTCTTCGAGCCATTGGCGTTGCAGCGTTCGCCGATGGCGAAGATGGCGTTCTCCTGGCGTAACGGCACCGCCTGATAGAGGCTGGCGACGCACGGCACCCAAATCGGCTTGCGTGCGACGGGCGTGGGCCGGAAGCCGCCGCGCTTGCGCAACATCGCGTCCAGCGCGGCGATGTGGCTGGTGATCGTACCGCAGCAGCCGCCAATGAGATTGACGCCATCCTCGGCGATGAAGCGTTCCATCCAGGTCGCGAGTTCATCGGCGCGTAACGGATAATGCGTGTGCCCATCGACGAGTTCCGGCAGGCCGGCGTTGGGCTGCACGGATAAAAGCCCAGGCCAGTTGGCGGCGAGCCAATGCAGGTGCTCGGCCATTTCGCGAGGGCCGGTGCCGCAGTTCAGCCCGATGAGCGGAACGTCCAGCGCGTGCACCACGGTCGCCGCGGCGGCGATGTCCGGACCGACCAGCAGTGTGCCGGTCGTTTCGACCGTGACCTGCACGAAGATCGGGGTGTCGGTCTTCGCCTCGGCGCGGGCGATCTTGGCGCCGTTGACCGCCGCCTTGATCTGCAATGTGTCCTGGCAGGTCTCGATCAGGATCGCGTCCACGCCGCCGGCGATCAGGCCGCGGGATTGTTCCGCCAGTGCCGCCTGCAACGGGTCGTAGGCGATGTTGCCGAGGCTCGGCAGTTTCGTTCCGGGGCCGATACTGCCGATGACCCAGCGATGCCGTCCATCCGAGAAACAATCCGCCGCTTCGCGCGCCAGTTGGCCGGCTTTCTGGTTGATCTCGAAGGCGCGCTCGGAAAGGTCGAATTCACCCAGTGTGACGGGCGAGGCACCGAAGGTGTTGGTCTCGACCATATCGGCGCCGGCCTCGAAGAAGCCGCGATGGATGTCGCGGATCAGGTCGGGACGTGACAGCACCAGAACATCGGTACAATTCTCGCGCCCCCAGTAATCCTTCTCGATATCCAGCGGCAGCGACTGGGCGCGGCTCCCCATGCCGCCGTCGCACAACAGCACCTGGTCACGCAACGCATCGAGCAAATGGGGCCGGGTCATCGTACCACCGTCATGGCCCGGCTCGACCGGGCTATCTGCCCCAACGCGATGGAGGGAGTGACGGAACGCCAGGTCAAGGCCATGGCGGGTTCAAAGCGAGGCCGGGTCATATCGTTCGGTCTTTCAATCCACGTGTTCCAGGGCAGCGCCCAGGGCGGCTTCGGTCATTCGCGTGGCGCACCAAATTCGCACGTCGAGCGGGCCGGGAATGGTCACTGCTTCTCCCGGATCAAGCCTGGCATCGGTTAATAATCGATGAATCGCCGTGTCGGGGAATCCCGGCCAGCGATGCGCTCGTTTCGATGTCAGGTCGTCTCGGGCGTGCGGAGCCAGATCGATGACGATCAACCGGCCGCCGGGACACAGCACGCGCGCCGCCTCGGCGATCGCGCCGGCCGGGTCCTCGGCGTAGTGCAGCACCATCTGCAGCACCGCGGTGTCGAACGAGGCGTCCGCCAGCGGCAAGCGGTACATGTCCGCCAGCCGCACCGCGCAATGCGCCAACCCGGTATGAGACAGCCGGGCGCGGGCCAGGGCGAGCATGGCTTTGGAGGCGTCCACACCGAGCCCCTGGCGCACCCGCGGCGCGAGCAATTCCAGGACGCGGCCGGTGCCGGTCCCGATATCCAGCAACCGGCCGGGTGTGTCGTCGTCCGGGATCAGTGCCAGCAACGCGTCTTCGACCGCCTGCGCGGGCAGATCGAGGGCCCGCATTTCGTCCCAATCGGCGCCCTTGACCCGGAAGCTTTCGGACGCGACGCGAGCGCGCTCGGCCAGCACGCGGGCGGCCTGGCGGCGGTCGGACTCAAGGATCGTGTCATTGGCGGGCAGCCGGGCGATCAGGTCGCGGGCGAGCGCGCCTTCGTCGCCCGGCGGCAGGCCGAACCAGACATTCGCGCCCTCCCGCACCCGGTCCAGCAGGCCGCAATCGCACAACAGCTTGAGGTGACGCGACAGCCGAGGCTGCGACTGGCCGAGGATTTCGGTGAACTCCATCACGCAGAAACTGCCGCGGGCGGCGAGCGCCAGCAGGCGAAGCCGGGTTGGCTCGGCGACTGCGCGGAGGCTGGAAAGGAGGCGTTCCATGCGTCATACCTGACATAAAGATATCCTTATGTCCAGTGGGTCTTGCGAACTTTGTCAAACACCCCGCGCTTGACCTGCCGGTGAGTCGCCGCTCCAATCCGGGCGATGGATAATGACAGGGCAGCTCCACCCAGGTCGCCGGGACATTCCGTGAGCGATGTTCGGCGGCAGCGGGAGGCCGACGCGCTGCGGGCCAATCTCCGCAAGCGTAAGGAGCAGCAGCGCGCCCGGGAAGCGCCAGTGCGGGGCGATCCCGAGGCGCAGCCCGAAGACAAGCCGGCGGGAACCACCTGACCGGGCCCGTGCAGGGAAGGCCTCCTGGTGGGAAATCGTGACCGCGGTCATCCATGGGTTCGTTCTACCCACAACGGGAGCGGAAAGATGTTCAGGATCGTGATTGGGGCTCTTGGCGTGCTTGCCACGGTGCTGCCCGCGGCAGCACGGGTTGAGCCATTCGCCGCCTCGTTCAGCACTCGGGAAATCCAAACCGACGGCGCGGTGATTCATGTCCGAACCGGCGGCCATGGACCCACCGTCGTCTTGCTGCATGGCTTCGGCGACACAGGCGACATGTGGGCACCGCTCGCGAACCAACTGGCGAGCGATCACACCGTGGTCATTCCCGATCTGCGCGGCATGGGTCTTTCGTCGCATCCCGCCGGCGGATACGACAAGACGACGCGGGCGGGCGATATCCGGATGGTCCTGACCAAACTCGGACTCGACCGCGCGGCCGTCGTGGGACACGATATCGGGACGATGGTCGCCAATGCTTATGCGGCGCGTTACCCGGCCAACACGGAAAAGTTGGTCGTCATGGACGCGCCCGTGCCCGGAATCCCACCCTGGGACACGATCGTGCGCAATCCGTTACTCTGGCACTTCGATTTTGGTGGCCCGGACGCGGAGCGGCTCGCGGCGGGGCGGGAGCGCATCTATCTCGATCGATTGTGGAATGAATTCGCGGGCGATCGCACGAAAATCGACGAGGCGACGCGCCAGCACTATGCCAAGCTGTATGCCTTGCCAGGCGCCATGCGTTCGGCGTTCGCTCAGTTCCGCTCCATTCGGCGGGATGCGGAGGATAACAAGACCTCGATGGCGACCATGCTCACCATGCCGGTGCTGGCGATCGGCGGCGAGAAATCCTTTGGCGCGACAGAGGCGGTGGTGATGCGTATAGCGGCAACCGACGTGACGGAACGCGTGATCCCAAATTCCGGCCATTGGCTGATGGAAGAACAGCCGGGCGCCACGATGGCCGCGGTGGCGGAATTCCTCTCGTCCAAGAGGTGAACCGGGACTTTCACGGCCAACCCCGTGGTACCTGCCATAGGGAAGCCGTGAGCTGACGGTTGCTCGGTTCTTCGCGATGCCTACCGCGTCTTTGGTATCTCAAACCCGGCGTCGCGCTCGATGTATTTCACGATCGCGGTCAGGTCCTCGCTGGCAGCGCCTTTGTGCATGGCGTGTTTAAACACCAGCCGCGCCGCCTCGCACACCCACATCGGCACGCCCAGTTCCTCGCCCAGGGCGATGGCGAGGTCGATGTCCTTCATGAGGATGTGCATCTCGGCGCCGTAATCGAAGCTGCGGGTCAGCACGGCGGCGGGGAATTTTGCTTCCGTGGCGCTGTTCCGTCCGCTGCCGGCATTGATCGCGGTGAGCATGACCTCGGGGTCGAGCCCGAATTTCGCACCCATCACGCACGCTTCCGCCGTCGCCGCCAGCGCCACGGCGGAGAGAATGTTGTTGGTCAGTTTCAACACCTGTGCCGCGCCGGGCTTGTCCCCGGCCACGGTGAGCGTGCGTCCCCACAGCGAAATCATTGGCCGGATGCGGTCGATCGCCGCCGGATCGCCGGAGACCATGACGGATAGGGTGCCGGCGCGCGCTCCGGGCGGGCCGCCCGAGATCGGGCAATCGACGACGGTGACGCCACGGGCGGCCATCGCCTGCTCGATTTCGCGCACGAAGGGGACGCCGATGGTGCAGGTGTTGACGAGGAGTTTCATCGCTGTGCCATGCCTCAGGCCATCGGCGCCGAACGCCACCGCGCGGAAGGCCGCCAGTGTCGGGAGTGAAACGAACACGATCTCGCATTGATCGGCGAGGTCTTTCGGCGACATGGCTTTGCGCGCCTGGCGTTCGAGCAGGGGCTGCATCGCGGAGTCTCTGATGTCGAAGATGGTCAGGTGGTGGCCGCCGTCCAGCAGCTTGCCGGCCATGGGTTGGCCCATGTTGCCGACGCCGAGAAATCCCGCTTGCATCTGTTGTCCTTCCGGTCGGGTGTGGTGGGTCGAAGCTGGCACAGAGTTCGCGTTGGTGCACGGACGGGTGGGGTTGAAGCGGGACAAACTGACTCGGGAAATATTTCAATTTCGACGCCGGCTGAGGCGCGACAGGAGGCATTCAGCGATTGAATGGCGTCGCCGAACATGGCTGCCGGTTTGGCCTCCATCTGGTGCGCAAATTAAGAATTTCGCAGAAAAAATACGCCACTGAAAAGACCGTCCTTTTCTGCTGCAGAAATCTGCTGCATATTGTCAGCATGATTTACGGGTATGCACGGGTATCGACGGACGGCCAGAGCGTGACCGCGCAGGTTGCCGGGTTGACGGCCGCCGGAGCCGGTAAGGTGTTCCGGGAGACCGCGAGCGGAGCCAAGACCGAGCGGGCGCAATTGCGCCGAGTGCTCGACCAGCTCGACGCCGGCGACGTGCTCACGGTGACACGGCTCGACCGCCTCGCGCGATCGACGCGCGATCTACTCAACACCTTTGCTACGATCGCGGGTCGGAAAGCCGGTTTCCGATCCCTTGGCGACACATGGGCCGACACCACCACGACACATGGCCGCTTGATGCTGACCGTCCTCGGTGGCCTCGCAGAATTTGAGAGGGATCTGATCCGCGTACGCACGGGCGACGGCCGTGCCCACGCCGCGGCGCGTGGCGTGAAGATGGGGCACAAGCCGAAGCTGACGTCGCACCAGCAGCGCGAGGCGATCAAGCGCCGCGACCGAGGCGACGAAACATTGCGTGAGATCGCCCGCAGCTACAACGTCCACAACAGTACGATTTCGAGGCTCGTGGCTTGAGAGCACTTAGCAACCCAGTGATAGGTTGAAGCGGTATGGCGCGTGGACCCAATGAAGGCCCGGACCTGAGGCTGGTAGAGGAACTGGTTTTCGCTCGGCGCGGGCTTGACCTTCAAAGGTTCAGTCATTCAGAAACCGTCGCTGGCAGGACCCCGGATTTTCGAGTGACGCGCGGCAGGCAGCTCGTGGCCTTTTGTGAAGTGAAGTCACCCCGTGATGACTGGCTGGACGATCTACTTGCAACCGCGCCGTCTGGTAAAATTGTCGGTGGCGCGCGCAACGATCCCACATTCAATAGGATCGCTCGCCATATCTCGAAAGCAGCTGCACAATTCGATGCGGTGAACGGTGGGCGTAAAGTGCCAAATATACTTGTGTTCGTGAATCACGCCGACACAGGGCACTTCGGCGATCTACAAGAAACAGTCACTGGAATGTTGCACACAACGAGTGGAGACCGTTATGTAACCATGCGGCATATCTCAGAAGGCCGCATCGCTAAATCAAAGTATCAGATCGACCTGTATGTGTGGATCGATGTTCGATCACGGCGAGTGCAGGGATACCTATTCAATGAGGCCCTTCCGGACAACATAAGGAAAGTTTGTGAGATGCTCCACCTGAATCAGCCAAATACAAAAGTAAATGGAGCGACTGGCAGGACCGTTGCAGATTGTGAGGCTGACCTTGAAAAGGCGTATCGTGTCCTTGAGCAAGCCCGGCGTGAATCCGTGCCAGCCGAGGAGATGGAAATCTATCACAATCGAATCGAGGCATGTCGCGATGAAATCGCAGGAATGTGTTCACCGGAACCCGATCCACCCCGCGTTCAGATCATCGACGAATGATGACTAAGACCGTAGTTTACTCATCCTGATTGGGCCTGCCGACTAAGCTAACTTTTTGTTGAAAAGCGACCGATGACAGAGGTTGTGTACAGGCAAAGGCATCACCCTCCATCGGAGGGGCAGGCTGATCGCCCCATAACCACAAGGGTATGAAATCCTGCCCGTTCGCCTTTGCTCGATGAAAGACCTTCTCAAATTGAAGAGCGCCAGCCTCTGTTGTCCGCACAGTGACGCCCAGATAGCATGGGTTTTTGTATGTGTCCGTCCACTCGTGTGTCGTAACGAAACCAACAGCGGAATCGGGGACTGAAGCCCATTCATGGGAAACCGACCTAATGTCGAATGACAACCTGACACCAACGAAATTAATTGGTGAACCCGGCTCATGGGTAAGGTGGCCGAAGTATTCTATTCTGGTTTGGAAACCAGGGTGGCCGTCTCTTTCGCGTTGCAGCTCATAGCGTTTATGGAGTGCTGTGATGAGCGCGAGGCCGTGAAAGCGTTGCGCGTCGGCAAGGAAGGCTTCAGTCCAGAGGCCCTGCGTCCATTTGTAGGGCACGGGTGGCGTCTGAGGCTTCCGTTTAAACCAAAGCATTTTCGCTCTCAAACGGCCCACTCCGTTGGAGAGGCAGGCCACATTTCCTTGACCATCATTACCGCCCGGTCGTACCGTGGCAACCGCCCTAGTTCAGGTACCTTCTAATCCTGCGGAGTTGATTGACGACTATTTCCCCAAAGCCAATGATTACGATGGAACGGTGATACCCATTACAAGTGTCAAAAGCATCACCAAAGAATAGAAGAGTAGCTTTCCGCCGATGCCGAAGGCGATCTGAAGGATAGTGAGCACAGCACTGGCGACCAGCATTGCTGCTATCCACTGCCGCCATCGGCGGGAATCCCGTTCTTCTCATGTCTCGTTGGGCCGCGCCATTATGCCCCGAGGTTAGGGCGTTTCGCTCTGTCAACCAAGACCCCCGCCGCCGCAGCCCTACCTCCTATGTGCCGCCCGTACCTATATCCGATAATGTCCTTTATCGGATATTGTGCAACCTATTGAAAGGGTTACGTCCCGGCGAGAACAAAGCGCCGGCGCCCGATCAGGCGCGATCGGACGCCGGCCCATCCCCTCAATCCATTGGCCGCGCGGCCAATGCTACCGCACGTTACCCCCAGGTCGCCTTGCTCCCAACCAGCGTGATCGTGATATGCCCCATCGTCGTATTGGCCTTCGCACCGTGCCAATGGCGTTCGCCGGCCTTGACCTGCACGACATCGCCGACGTTGATCTCGCGCCGCTCGTGCTCCGTCGCGGCCCATCCGCTGCCCGCGGTCACGATCAGCATCTGGTCGCAATCGTGCACATGCCAGCCGGTGTTGCAGCCCTCGCTGAAGTTCACAACGCTGCAGTTGAAGTTGGCTGATTCTCCCGGCTCGACGATGGTCTGGCGAGTCCGGAACACCGGCCCTTTCCAGTCGTCGGTTCGCTCGGCGGCGCCTTCCGCCGGGACGATGGGGATGTCCTTCAGTGTGACGACTTTCATGATAGCGCTCTCCTCCCGTTGCCTCGGGTTCCAGGTATCCGAAATTCGCGCGTCCCGCCAGACATCGCGGGGAAGGCTCGCCGGCGGCGGCGTTCCCCGAAGCCGCCTCCGCCGACGCTATATCTTCTGTAACCGGCCGCCCAGTTCGACCGAGTCGATCGTCTCGTTCCAGAAATCGATCAGCGTGTCCTCGTTCAACGTGATCCACCGCGAGACGAGCGCGAGATCAGCCGGCGCCAACCGCCCTTGGATCAATCGCGGGCTCGGTCGAATGCCGACCACCGCCGTATACCTGATATCCATCCTGGCCGGACTGAGCGAAACCTTGATCCGCGCGTCATGTCTCGCGCGTCGTCGCGGGCTGACCCACACCGTCATCGGCAGGCCGGTGGTCCGGGGGAACAGATTGGCCAACTCGTACTGCTCATCCCGCTCTCGCAGGCCGCTATCTTGCGCCGGTGATCGCGTCGTCCGTCCTGTCGGAACGCCGGTCGCCATGAAGAACCTCCACCCTCACCCTACCACGTTACGCCGCACGCGATAACGCCGAACGCCGGTCACACCGCGATCCAGCTCTTCCTCTCCCCGGCATAAATCGCCCCGGGATTGCCGCTGACCGTCGTCCGCCACATCACCCGTTCCTCCGTCGCGGCGTCGAACCACGTCGCGGCATGCACCAGGCAGCGGTTGTCCCAGACGATCAGATCGCCGCGCGTCCATTCATGCACATAGAGGAACTCGCGCCGGGTCAGGTGCGCCATCAGCGCGGACAGCAGCTCCGCGCCGTCGCCGTGCGGCCCAGGCTGCATGCCGGCGAACGGACCGTCCAGCCAGTCCATCTGGCCGTATTCGCAAAGATACAGCGCGCGCTTGCCGGTCACCGGATGCACCCGCACCACGGGTTGCCTTTGCGGCTGCTCATGCGGAGCCAGCGCGCGCGGCGTCACGCCCGCCAGCACCTCGTCACGACTGCGTTTCGCGCCCAGCGAAACATGAATGCCTTCCAGGCCCTCGACGCGCGCCTTGAGGTCCGGCGGCAGCGCCTCATAGGCCGTGGTGCCGTCAGCGAACAGCGTCTGTCCCTGGTCCTTGCGCACCGGAACGACCGCGAGGAACAGTGAAATGTCAGGCGGCGGGCGGCGATAACTTTGATCGGTGTGCCAGCCCCGGCGATGCGGAAACCGCGTCGGCAGCGAGCCGTCTTCGTTCATCGG